>Ga0335394_10000136_pt1 | contig 70714 bp, 63 predicted proteins | sample MAT03_FD_205741 | JGI IMG/M metagenome (GOLD analysis project Ga0335394, IMG submission 205741) | Freshwater microbial communities from Lake Fryxell liftoff mats and glacier meltwater in Antarctica - MAT-03 (spades assembly) (version 2) ... | reverse complement strand
GTTTATAAAGCGTAACTATCTGTCTTTAATTTAATTTTTTCGTCCTCTTTTTTTTTAATAATTCCTGGCCGTATGAAACAACTATTGTGTTCACAGCATGAAGCAACTCTTCATCTACAAGACAAACATTATCTATAATACTTTGTCTCGAAAATTCTATCTCATAAGTTTCAAATTCACTCATACTAACGCCCATAATTTTCCTGGTCAATGCATCGTAGTTAGCTATAAGCTCCAGTCTGTCCCAGTTCGTATCCAAGGTATGGCGCACAACTGATAAAACCAGAATGTGCCAAAGATCCATTCCTTTTCGACCGGTCGGCTTTCTCCCTTCACAAACTTTTTTTTCTAATAATGAAAAAATTTCCTCGTTTAATTCCGGTGTAATAAAAATATACTGAAGCGCCATCAAAACAGGAGGCAATTCATCTCTGCTCTTAAGTGGTAATTTAACCTCACAAATGGGGGTAATTCCTAAAGCCGTTTGTTGTTCAAATCGTTGACGCATTTTCAATGGAGTTTACCTCCAATATCGCACAAAAATTAAAAAGAACTCTAGCAAAACCATTAATTCTACACACATATTCAAGTTCATTTATCAACTGAAAGTATTGCCCCTAAAGGACAACAGAGTTTTCGGACAGACACTAAGTAAGGATAAAATTACAAATACTCATGAAGCTGAAAATTATGTTGTATCAAGTGATGATTACTTTTTGCTAAAAGGCATGATGTTGTCAAACACAAAAACGGATTATAAAGGAAATGAATTTGGAAGTTTTAAAATAACTGTAAAAAATATAAAAGGAGAGGATTTATATGACAATTTAGACAGCCAGAAAAGTATTGAATTGTTGAATAAGCTAATTAAAACTCTTGAAAATGAAAATACAAATAAGGAATTACTATCGAGGCTTGAAAGTGTAAAGAAAAGAATCACGTATTAGTTAAAAGGCCGATAGGGCAGTTGAGATCTTTTGCAAAGATTCAACTTAAATTTACTGTAAAATGAAACGGGAAAAAAATATCGGTACGTTTATCGAATTTAAAATAAAAAATCAAGAAGAAACAATTAAAGGAGTGTTAATCGATTATTCAGATGAATGGACGGTCCTGTATACTAATCCGGTCGATTTTATATTAGATGGTATTGTTTTGATCAAAAATTCTGAAATAGAGAAATATAAAAGCCATTCTCCAGCATCCTTAAGAATGAACATATTCAACAAAAAACTTATTCATTTAAAACAGCAAAAATTAGATATTGGTAGCTCTGAAAAATTGTTTTCGAGTTTGTTTAATAAAAAAAATTACGGTTTCAATTAGTAATGTTAAAGACAATTTGTTTTCGATTGGAAGGGTAAAATCTGTACAGAATTCAGAAATTCTATTTGAAACAATTAGCACTAACGCTAAATGGTCTAAAAAAATGGAAAAGTTGGACATTAAAAAAATAAGCTTGATCGAGTATCAGACTGACTATACCGAATCATTATTAGTGGCTCTATAAGGTGTCGTTTTTCTTGAAGAAAAACGGCGATTGGATTAAGAAATATGCAATCCTACATTTTATAGCGGCAGTATTTGGCGGTAAACCATAAGTTAGGTGAACTAAGCCAAATCCGCAAAGTAAGCTTCCGTCTTTCTAAAGTAAACAAGGCCGGTAACCAGTATAACAAGTGATGAAACAATGCTGATGCCATCTTGCATCAAATGAAGTTGTTGCCCACTTATAGAGGCTCTAAAAACATCAAGCGGTGCCGTCATAGGGTTAAGTGCCAATAGCCAGTTTAAATACATATTGTTGCTGATGCTTACGGGGTAAATTACCGGAGTTAAAAAGAGTAAGAGCTGAATGAGAAAGGGAATCATGTATCGGAAATCCCTGTATTTTATATTCAAAGCGGCTAATAGTGTTCCTGCCCCGAAAGTCGCGATGCAGGTAAGCAAAACAGCTATTGGAAAATAAATGAACGCGTTCCAGGAGAAAGAAACACCGTTAAACAAACTGAAAACTAGAAAAATAAAAAACGCCATTATAAAATCAAATAAACCCACAAGTACAGCGGATATTGGAATAATAAGACGTGGGAAATAGATTTTTTTAATGATGTTGGCGTTGCTGACCATGCTGTTGCCGGCGTTGTTTAGTCCGGAAGAGAAAATGCCCCAAATGACCAGACCGCTGAGCGCAAAAATTTTGTAGGGAAGTGTGAGGCCTGTATAATTTGTAATGGCTTTGCCAAGGAAAAATGTAAAAAGAAAAGCCATGGCAAGCGGCTGCAATACTGCCCATAAAAAACCAAGCACGGTTTGTTTGTATTTTACTTTAATATCACGGAGTGTAAAAAAGTAGAAGAGCTCACGGTATTCCCACAGTTCTTTTAGTCCGAGGTTGAATTTATTCTGTGGTTTTATTTCGAATTCCATTTTAGTAAAAATAAGGATTTGTCGCTTACGAGGCTAGTGTATGTGAACAATACTCTGACTGGGTTGGTTAAAATCGGCGTGAAATCTTGTCAGGTTCGATGAATCGTTTTAAGATTCACCAGAAGCCAACAACTTTTTAATCTGTACGTAACCAATATGAAGCTCATCCTCTAAACCGCTTGATGGCGTAATTTGTAAAGTGTATTTTTCTGTCAGGGAGCTTTCAAGCACGTCTTCAATTTTAAAAAGATCGTCAGTGTCTATGCCGTATTTATCGTCCATGTGTGATTCGCCGCCCTTAAAGCCACAGTGCTTATAGAATGCAGTCTGCCTGCTTTGCTTAACAGCTTCTGCTGAATCTTTTCCAACGGCTAGAATTTTATAATGGTATTCTTCAAACTCTCCGGGCTTGTAACCCCCCAGATTAATAAAAAATAAATGTGGATTATCAGAACCAGATTTTTCTTTTTTAGGAACTACGCTCACTGCATAGTCTGCCACCTGCGTTACTTCGCGCCAGCAGTCAATGTGTAGCTGTCCTTTTACTTCGGGCCAGAATGCTTTCATTTGTGGAACAAGTTCTTTTAGAGATTCAGCAATGCCAAAAAACATATCGTGTTGTTCGGTGAGCCTGCCTGGTGGGCGGCAGCCAATCAGCACCATGAAGAGTTTAATCTGGCCGGTATTTTCCTGTGAGTTCAATTATACTGTTGTCAAACGTTTTTTTCCGAAATCTAAAATGTTGTCGATAAACTCATAAGGCTTGTAGTTATTGATCGCCGCCTGGTGGAAGATACAAGTGGCTGGGGTCATCCCCGGCAAAGAATTCACTTCAATAAAAATAATTTCCGCCCTGCAATCTTTAAAAACGCGTACGAAGGCATCGATACGACAATAACCTGAAACACCGAGTACTTTGGCCGCACCGCCCAGTGCAGTTTTTACCTGGTCGCTCACCTTTTGACGGTCGACTACTGATTTTGCATAACGCGCGGGTGTAATGTTCTGACCCTGTCCTGCTAAAAATTTTTCTTCCAAGCTAAGGATTTCTCCATCAGCTAATGCTTCCGAAGCTTCAAACACTTCGTATTCCAACTCTCCTTGTTTGTTGTAACTTGTTAACATGCCGCCGGTAATTTCCAGAAAATGTTCCGCATCTTTTTTACTGATCAACTCTTCAACAAGCACAACTTGTTTTTGAGGAAATTCTTCTTTTGGTTTGATGTGTAAAGTGTTTGCAGCCGCGGCATCAAATTCGTCGGAAGTTCTGAAAATTAAAGTACAAAAGGCTTCGAACTCTGCCAGTGTTTTTATTTTTTTCACTGCGCTGCTGCAGCCATCGTCTACAGGCTTTGCAATGAAAGGATATTTTATTTTGTTTTGAATAGTTTCAGCAAACTTATTTTTGTCTTTTGCCCATTCTTCTTTTGAAATGAGTAGGTGTTCGGCAACCAGAAATCCGTTATTCTTTAAAATCTCGTTAGTGCGGTATTTGTCGATGGTGAGGGAGGAACTTTCTTTGCTGGAGCCGTTGTAGGGAAGGCCAATAGCATCAAGCTTTTCTTGAATCGCACCGTCTTCGCCCGGACGGCCATGCAAGGCGATAAACACCTCGTCTGCTTTTTCTTTGAGCTCTGCATAATCTAATTTCTGCGGCGATAAAGTTATATTGGCTGCGGCGTATTTGTGCATAATCTCAGCACACTCTTTCATAATCTTGTTTATCACAGGGTGAACTTTAAAATGTTCAGCTTTTTCTTTGATATCGTCCGCATTGTCTTTCAATAACAAATTGATGGGAATGTGATGAAGTTGGTGTGCAGTGTTATCGCCAGTAAGAAAAACCGGAAAGGGCGCATACTTTTCGGAAGACGCTAATTTTTCAAAAACATTTCTTCCACTTTCAACGGAGATATGCCGCTCGGAGGAGTAACCGCCAAGGATCACAGCAACGCGCGTTTTATGGCTTAAAGCATGTTTGTCTCTTAGTATAGCTCCGTCAAGAGTGCTGAGTAGTTTTTTGTAAGTCACATTTCCTTTCGATTGAACGATGCGTTTGGAAAGAGAAGTACGAATAATGAAAGTCAGGAACTGAGAAGGGTTTAGTCCGATCTCCGCTGCCTGATGGAAAAAAAAGGACGATGGCATCATCCCGCTTGTAGTATTCGGATCATTCAAAAATATTTTGCCATCCTTAGCAAGGAAGCCGTCAATCCGTGCGTACACGTCGAAATGCAAATCGTAGAATAATTTTTGGCACTCTTTTCGGATGGCCTCGATCTGCTCGTCAGGAATATCAATTGGTGTGATCTTGCGCGATAAGCCAGGTAAGTATTTACTGCGGTAATCAAAAAGCTCTTTGCCTTTGCGAATTTCGGTTGGAGGAAGCGCAATCGCCTTGCCAGCTTCATCTTCCAGAACAATGCAACTGAATTCTTTGCCATCAATAAATCCTTCTACCAGCACGGCGCTTTCTCCATCAAGACTTTCCACTACAAAACCCTCCGTTTTTAAATTGGAATCTAAAAAGCGGATCAGTTCATTTGGATCATAAATAACGGGAGCGTTTAATTCTTTAGGATAAGAAATCACTAATGGCATTCCGATTCCTTCGCGGATGTCGGCTAAGCTTTTTACGAAATCGTGTTTTTGTTCTGCCGAAAACCGTAGCCATTCCTTAGCGTCCAGCCAACGCGTAAATAATGCTTTTTCAACGGCACTCATAAATTCATGTTCATTCTCGGTGTTAAGAATACTTACACCAATGCTCGAACCTTGATTTGCAGGCTTAATCACACATGGAAATCCGATTTTTTCTTTTACGGTTGTAAATGCATTGTTCGCCGTTCCTTCTATCCAATCGTTTCGATCAATTGTTATGTACTGCGGGCTGTTAAAGCCTCGGCTTACCATCATTTCTTTTTGCACAGCTTTGTCGATGCCAATAGCTGAAGCAAGAATACCTGAACCGCTGTAGGGAATGTGATTAAATTCTAAAAGCCCTTGAATGCGCCCATCCTCACCGTAAGGGCCGTGCAAGCACAGGAAAGCAAAATCTATTTTTTGTTTCAAATCAAATAGACTTAATTTTTTACCGATCTTTTCAATGAGTGCGTTTTGTTGTTTCTCGTCCAGGTTCCCCAGATTTTCGGCATAAAGCTGGAAGGTAGAGTTGGCGGGAAGAAAGTCAACCGGTGGATAAAAATCGCGCACAGTTCCTTTGTAAATAAATTCCCAGTTCAGCTCAATGAAATTTCCGAAACTATCGACAAAAACTGGGACAGCTTCAAAGAGTGATTTGTTGAGATTATCGTAAACGGTGCGTCCACCCGCAAATGATATTTCGCGTTCCTTGCTCTGTCCACCAAAAATTATACCTATGCGTGTTTTTACCATGATCTGAAATCGACTACAAAATTGATTATTATTCAAAAGTAAAAGAATCTTGGCAGGTACCGTTGACCGATTTTGGAATTAATTAACATTGGTTTGTAGATACCAAGTACTGATAGTTGTACTTTCAATTCTCAAAATAATACTATGTTTATTCGCTTTTTTATCTTCTTCTCCCTCATTGTAGTTATAGAATTTTACTTTTTAAGTGGCGTGAAAACTTTTGTACGCGATTTTTCACTTGGAAGAAAAAACATCATTCTCTGCATCGCTTATGCCTTCATGGCTTTAAGCCTTTTGGTGGGACTAGTATCGCTCTTTTATCCACCACAAAACTGGAATACTTTCTTTCGGTTTGTTTCATCCGTTGCTTTGATTTTGGTTGTTTGTAAATTACTTGGCTCCACCTTTTTAATAGTAGATGATATTATTCGTTTGTTTCGATGGATTTTTTCACTCTTTACTGCAAAGGAGGATGTTGTTGTTGATGCTTCTAAGGGAATTACCCGTTTAAAATTTTTCAGTCAACTAGCAGTCACCTTCACGGTTCTACCTGCCATTGGATTTATATACGGAATTACAAGAGGAGCATATAAATACCGCGTACACAAAGTAAAAGTGCCTGCAAAAAATTTACCACCAGAATTCGATGGTTTCAAAATTGTGCAGTTATCAGACATTCATGTTGGTTCGTTTATGAACAACAATGCTTTAAGTAAGGCCTTTGATATTGTAGCAAAACTAAATCCAGATTTGATTCTTTTTACCGGCGATTTGGTAAATAATGTTTCTACCGAAGTGCATGGTTATGAAGAACAATTTAAACGCTTAAAAGCGCCACACGGCGTGTATTCCGTTTTGGGAAATCATGATTACGGCGATTATGTGCAGTGGGACAGTGACGAAGCGAAGGTTAATAATCTTGCAAGTTTAAAACAGCATCAGCAAAATTTTGGATGGAAATTGTTGATGAATGAACACGTAAGCATTGAAAAAGATGGGGCTAAAATTGGATTGTTAGGTATTGAGAATTGGGGAGGAAATATGCGTTTTCCGCGTTATGGAAAAATGAAAGAAGCTACAGAAGGCACGGAACATTTTCCATATAAAATTTTAATGAGTCACGATCCTAGTCATTGGGACATGCAGGTGTTATTAGATTATCCTGAAGTTGATTTAACGCTTAGCGGGCACACGCACGGCATGCAGTTTGGGATAGAAATACCAGGTTTTAAATGGAGTCCTGTGCAGTATATATATAAAAACTGGTCGGGTTTGTATAAAAGCGGTGAACAATTTTTGTATGTGAACCGTGGACTTGGATTCTTAGGATATCCGGGTCGTTTGGGCATTTGGCCTGAGATTACTGTGTTGGAGCTGAATAGGGTTTAACGAAACGGTTGTAACAGTGACTTGTATTTTTTAGTTTGACTGAGTGTTAAGGAAGCTTACAAAATAAAAAATATAGGAAGAATCGTAGTCGACACTTTTTTATTATTTTTAGTGCATGAAAAATCTTTTGATAGTAGTTGCCAGCTTATTTTTTGCAAATTTACGGTCGCAGACCGATTCGGTTAAAAACTATCAAACGCCCCAGTTTCAAGGCGGTAGAACAGCCTTTTATAAATATCTTGATACGTATATGACTTTCCCCGCAATTGAAAGGGAGAAAGGGACGAAACGAGCGAATTTGGCAGCTACAATTTATGTTTCAAAAGAAGGTAAAATTAAGTTTGTGAATGTAATGGGTGAAAATGCTGAGTTTAAGAACCAGGTAAAAAGAATTTTAACCTTAATGCCGAATTGGAATTGCGGAAAATGGAATGGAATCCCTACTGACACATTTGTAATACAAAAAATCTGGTTTTCTCATGGTGAATCAAGGAACAAAAAAGACACTTGCATCTATGAATATAGACTTTATGAAACGCGGTTGACTAATGAAGAATCTTTAAAATGGCAAAAGGAAATGCAGGATAAAGCTGAAAGCTTAAGGGGAGCCAAAGAGCTTTACAACAAGGCTGCGGTTGAATTTAACAAAAGAAATTTTACAGAATCTGCCAAGTTATTCGGCGAAGCGAGAGAAAGGGGACTTGAGTCTACAGATTTGTATTTTAACCTTGCAGTATCCCAGTTAAAGTCGGGGGACAAAGAATCAGCTTGTCCTAATTTTATTGAAGCGGCGAGGAAAGGAGACGAGGAAGCTTATAAGTTGTATTTGAAATTATGTAAGTAATGCACGCCTTCAAATCCATCATCCAAAAATTCGATGTAAAAGGTGAAAAAACCGGCTGGCGCTATGTAGATGTTCCACCAGATCTGATTACAAAACTCAACTTAAAAAATAAAAAGGAATTCAGAATTAAAGGCTTTGCAGACGATGTGAAGTTTGAGCGCATGACTTGTTTTCCTCTTGGAGGTGGAAATTTCATTATTGTGCTAAATGCGGAGATTCGTAAAAAGCTAGGTAAGAAGGAAGGGACTACCGTCAATATAAAATTTGAAAAGGATAATGCCGGCGCATTGCAGTCAGAAGAATTACTCGCATGTCTTAAAGATGATGAGATAGCGCTTAAACAGTTTAATTCTATGACAAAGTCAAATCAGAATTATTTTCACAACCATATTCTCGGTGCTAAAGGTGCGGATACCAGAGCAGGAAGAATTGTAAATACGATTAATGCCATGTATAAAAAGCAAGACTTTGGAGTAATGATCCGAAGTCTGAAAAAGAACTAGTGTTGCTGAAATTTCATGAACGTTTAGTTCAGAAGTTTAAATGTTTTTTGAGTGCCTCCCGATTTTACTTTAAGTAAATACATCCCGGATAAATTAGAATTTAAGTCCACCGGATAATCAAAGGTTGATACTCCGTCCAATTTTGTAGATTTTAGTACAGAGCCTTTAGGATCGACTAATTCTAATTCCAGATCCGAAGGCTCATCGAAAGAAATAAGCAATTCATAATTACCCGAAGAAAGTGTAGCCAGGCGAACATCTCCTGTTTTACTAAGAGCGTGTATTCCTGTAACATCATTTACTACCCTCATAATTTGTGTGGATGTACTTTTGCAATGTGTAATGCTTTCAGAAATTAAAGTCACCGTGTAAATACCCGCAGTGTGGTAATTGTGAGATGGACTTGGGATATACCAGGTGCCTGAATTATCGCCGAAGTCCCAGCTAGTTAGCTTGGCGTTGTAGGAGTTGTTTTTAAAGGCAACAAATCCCGAATTAGAAAGATTGGTGCTTGTGACATTGGTTGTGAATTTAGAAGTTGGAACAATCATTTCATCGATCGTAAAGTCTTTAGAAAAGTTGTCGCATTGTCCCGCTGTGTTTATTTTCAAAGAGTAATTTCCGCCGTCTAAATTTTCTAAAGAATCAGCTGAGTTTTTATTTAGAGAGATCTTAACAATACTATCTCCTTTTCTCCATTCGTAGTTCCACGGACCGGCGCTTGTTCCCTTAGCGCAGATCATACCGCTTGCAGAAGAAAGACAGTTGGCTTGTTTCAGTTGACTGGAAGCGTTGAGCGACAAAGTAAAAAAATTCATTGTAAAACGCGCCATAGAAGTAGTATCGTACAATGTACAAACATAATTGGATGAAAGAATATTAGTGCTGATTCCGGTGAAGGCATCGTAAAGGGTTACGCAAACACTAGTTGGAAAATCTGTTTGCTCTGCTGAGAAAGTGTAGGAGGCTGTTACTGGAGTGATTGCTTTAACGCGAATGTTTAAATTCACCGGGAGCTCAGGAAGTCCATTGATGCTGGTAAGAATGGAGTCGCTCAAACTTCCAAGGTAAGGTTGAGTTGCCTGGTTAAAAACAAGTTTGTATGCATCGAATGCAGATTGAAAAGAAGGCGTCCCACCCTGCTGAAAATAAAAGAGTGTTTCGTCATTAAAATTTGCTTTGTCTATTTTGAGTCTTACTGCGGGCGCTTGTGAAAAAGCAGAATTAAAAATCGCGACAAATAGAAGAAAACTTAATAGTCGGATGCTTGAGTAATTTAATTTCATATAACTTAGTTTATGATACAAAGCTACACAGGGAGGTCTCCTTAATAAATCCGAAATCGCTCAAAATCTTACATGCGCAATTTCATGCGTAAAAGGGTTGTTTTTTTACAAGATGCGAAAAGTCACATCCAATTATATCGGCAGTCATTCCCAACAAAAATTTGAGGCATAAAAGACATCAAAAATAAAAAAATAAAAAACCCCAACATTTCTGCTGGGGTTTAATGATTGAGTTGTTGAATGGGCCAGTGAAAAACTAGTATCTGTAAGCGTCCGATTTAAACGGACCTTCTACTTTTACTCCAATATAATCCGCTTGATCTTTGTTTAAAGTATCCAGGTCAACACCGATTTTAGCTAAGTGTAAACGAGCAACTTTTTCATCAAGAATTTTCGGCAACACGTATACTTTTTTCTCGTAAGCGGCAGTGTTAGTCCATAACTCTAATTGAGCCAAAGTTTGATTAGTGAATGAATTACTCATTACAAAACTAGGGTGACCCGTAGCGCAACCTAAGTTTACTAAACGCCCTTCGGCTAAAACGATAATGTCTTTACCGTTGATGGTGTATTTATCAACTTGTGGTTTAATAATATCTTTAGTTTTACCGTAAGTTTTGTTTAACCATGCCATGTCGATTTCTGTATCGAAGTGACCGATGTTACAAACGATAGCACCGTGTTTCATCATTTCAAAATGACGACCAACGATAATGTCTTTGTTACCAGTAGTAGTTACAAGGATATCAGCAATTTTAGCTGCATTGTCCATTTTCATTACCTGGTAACCGTCCATCGCCGCTTGTAAAGCACAAATCGGATCGATCTCAGTAACGATTACACGAACACCTTGAGAAGATAAAGATAAAGCAGAACCTTTTCCAACATCACCGTAACCAGCAACAACCGCAACTTTCCCAGCCATCATCACATCAGTAGCACGACGGATCGCATCTACCAATGATTCACGGCAACCGTATTTATTATCAAATTTCGATTTAGTAACCGAATCATTTACGTTGATCGCAGGTAACATTAAAGTTCCTTTAGCCATACGTTCGTATAAACGGTGAACGCCCGTTGTAGTTTCTTCAGATAAACCACGGATACCAGCCGCTAACTCAGGGAACTGGTCAAAAACCATATTTGTTAAATCACCCCCGTCATCTAAAATCATATTTAAAGGTTGACGACTTTCACCGAACCATAAAGTTTGTTCAATACACCAGTCGAATTCTTCAGCGGTCATGCCTTTCCAGGCATACACCTGAATTCCTGCTGCTGCGATTGCTGCTGCTGCGTGATCTTGTGTAGAGAAGATGTTACACGAGCTCCAGGTAACTTCAGCACCTAAAGCAGTTAATGTTTCAATCAATACTGCCGTTTGGATAGTCATATGCAAACAACCTGCGATACGCGCACCTTTTAAAGGTTGTGCCGCTCCGTATTCCTTACGAAGTGACATTAATCCCGGCATTTCTTCTTCTGCCAATTTAATTTCCTTACGACCCCATTCTGCTAAAGAGAAGTCTTTTACTTTGTACGCTTCGTACTTTGTTGCTGTTACTGACATATTATATAGGTTAATATTATTTTTTTAAGGATTACAAAGATAAGTCATAAGTTTGTAATCCTCAACTATTTATTTGGTGGTAGAAATACGTAAGATAAACGAAAATATCTCAATTGGGCTGCTCGATCTGGCGGGTTTCTCCAAACAGGAAGGTATAAGTGTTAAAAGGGAACAAGAAAAAGCCGGAACGCATTATCTTTTGACGAATTTGTTAAAAACGGACATCTTTGAACTGAATTATACACCTGAAAATAAGCCTTTTCTTAAAGGCCAAACTGAACACATCTCTATTTCCCATTCCCATGATAAACTCGTTATTATTCGTAATACAAAAGAAAACACGGGAATTGATATCGAACAGATTCGCGAAAAAGTCATAAATATCCGCCATAAATTTTTAAGTGATTCGGAAATGGCTTTTGCAGGCGACGATGCCGATAAACTTATTACATTGTGGGCAGCAAAAGAAGCTATGTATAAAGTTTACGGCTTAAAAGAAGTAGAATTTATCAAAAATCTTTTTGTGGACGATTTTTCAGGAAAGGAAATTACCGGTCGGATAGAACTAAAAGGTCTGAAAAAAAAGTACAGGCTCATTCATGAAAATATAGACGGGTATAAAATGGTTTACGTGCTGCATGAACTTTAAAAATCTGATAAAAAAACTGGCAAATCCAGCAAAGCCTCTGTTGGCGGTACTTATCGACCCTGATAAGTACAACGCTGAGCTTGTGCATCTGGCAAATAAAAGTAAAGTAGCCTGTTTTTTGGTTGGAGGTAGTAAGCTCGAGAAGGGAGATGTGAATAAAACCGTCTTAGCAATTAAAAGGATCTCAGCGATTCCAGTTGTACTTTTTCCGGGCGACGAGACACAACTTTCAAAAGCCGCAGATGGCTTATTGCTGATCAGTTTACTTTCAGGACGAAACCCCGATTATTTAATCGAAAAACATGTTGCCGCCGCGCCGATCATCAAAAAAATGAAACTCGACTATCTTTCTACCGCGTATTTATTAATTGATGGTGGAAAAACTTCGGTGACGCAACAAGTGACTAAGACAAATCCTTTAAATCCGGCTAATAGTACCTACATCGTTCATACAGCTATAGCTGCCGAACAACTGGGCTTTAAGGCTATTTATCTGGAAGCAGGCAGTGGCGCTGAAAAAAACGTGCCTACAGCACTTATAAAAAAAATAAAAAAAGAAGTTAGCGTTCCGATTATTGTGGGGGGAGGGATTGATTCTTCAAAAAAAATAAACGAAATAATAAAGGCAGGGGCAAACATGATAGTAATAGGAAATGCACTCGAAAAAAATGTATATTTATTAACGGAACTGAGTTCTTGTTTCAAATTTTGAATACAGTAAATACTGAGAAAGAGAGAATGAAATTAGTTGTAATAACGCCTTCTAAAGATGTGGATGATGAGCACACACTCGTCACAAAAATGTTCGAAAGCGGATTAAAAACGCTGCATTTAAGGAAGCCAAAGCACTCCACCAATCAAATGGCAGAGTATATAGGACAAATCCCGACGCATTTTCATGATCGCATCGTGATCCATTCTCACCATAACCTCGCGCTTAAGTTTACGTTGAAAGGCATCCATCTTAGTAAGAACCATCTTTCCACCAAATGGAAATACTGGTTCACGCGCCTCCGGTTAAAAATGAAATTTGGACAAACCTCCAAAAGTCGCTCGTATTCTAGATTACAACAGGTGTATACAAAAGAAGAACAGAATTTTGATTATTTTTTAATCGGCACCGTTTTCAGCAATATGACGGGCGACCTTTATAGTGGTTTTTACGAAGACGGGGTTATTGCCGCCAATAAAAATAGTGGTAAAAAACTCATTGCGCGTGGAGGCACTTCTCCTGCAACTATTATGAAAGCCCATAAATACGGGTTCGATGGCATAGGATTTAATTCTTACCTGTGGAATGCTGACATGCCTTACGAAAACTTTCTAACCATTCTAACTGAGTTTAAAAAGAATAATATCGAAATAGAATAATGAGCCCCTTAAGCGTTATAGCCCTGATTACTGGAACCCTGGGCGTTTGGCTGACAATTAAACAAACCATCTGGTGCTGGCCATTTGCCCTGATCGCAACCCTGGCCTCTATCTTTGAATTTTTTGGTGAACGGCTTTATGGCGATATGGCTTTGCAGGTCTTTTATTTTTTTGCTGGTATTTATGGATGGATCTACTGGAATCAGCAGCAAACCAAATCATTCTTAGTGCAGCGGATAAATACGCTACTTATTCCCTGGCTAGTTGCCATCACCATTTTACAAGCAGTTGCCTATTATTATCTGTTGATTTACTTTAAAGGCGACAGACCCTTTCTGGATGCAACTCTAACGGCATGTAGCTTGACAACCACTTTTATGATGACAAAAAAATGGGTCGAGAACTGGATCATTTGGGTTTTTATTGATGCCACTTATATTTTATTATATGGTCTTAAGGAAATGTGGGCATTTGCTTTACTTAATTTATTTTTTACAGTAATAGCCTTTTATGGCTGGTTAAAATGGCGCAAAGAAGTATCATTAAAGTAGCAGTGGTAGGTGCCGAAAGTACCGGTAAATCATTGTTGTGTGAAGCACTTGCAAAACACTACACTACGGTTTGGGTGCCGGAGTATGCACGAACGTATTTCAATGATTCCGACATATATAATTATACATTCGACGATCTTGTGATCATTGCCAAAAAACAAATTGAGCTCGAAGAACAATTCATAAATCAAGCAACACGTTTTTTATTTTGTGATACAACACTTATAACGCTTAAGATTTGGGCTGAGCTCGAGTTTAAAACCACACCTGCATTCATTGCAGCTAATTTACAAAAAATAAAATACGATCATTATTTTATCACCGATAATCAAATCCCTTGGGAAGCCGATGAATTAAGGCAAAACAAACATTGCAGAGATCTTTTGTTTGAAATGAATAAGGTGGAAGTAAAAAAAAGCGGCATTCCATATTCTATAATTTCAGGAACTGATGGTCAAAGGTTAGCAAATGCGCTCGCTATTATTGAAGCAACTATGATCCAGAAAATATGATTTAACGGGTGCCGGTAATTGTATAAGATATTTCTGCACCCAATTGCGTGCGACATCCGGCAGATGTGCCATTAATAGTTAGGGATTTTTCAGTGACAAACTCTCCACGTTTTTCACATTGTATCAGTGCCCCATCTTTGTCGATTTCAAACTCTTCTTCCCAGTCTTTCGCAAGCTTAAAATGTACAAAGTGTTTTTTGTCTTTTTGCCCATCATAAAAAATTTCCCCACTATAATTTGATGTTGTAACCACTTCAGGACTACCCTTTGAGAGCGAGCGCACTGTATATTGAAACTGCCAGTTCCCGGTGTACTTATTTCTTCGGTCAATAGGCTTTTTGGTGCAGTCTGAAAAGAATAACAAGATTGCGAAGCCGGCGAACAGATAGTGCAAAGATTGTTTCATGATTTAAAAGGATAGACTAAAGGTAAAAAAATTATGAAACAAATAATTTTCCCAGCTGTTAAAACCTAAAGCTTCACCCCGCCCATCTCACAAATCTTAAAAAACTCAGTTTCAGTTACTTTTCCTGTGCTTAAACGGCCGAGTCTAACCAAGTCCATATTAGCAAAGAAAGCGTCTTTTTTCAGAGTTTGCAGCCCTACTGGTGTTTTAAGGTCTTTGTAAGGAGCAAAATCGACAGAGAGCCAGGCGGTTTCTTCGGTCGTTGGATCCTGGTAATGTTCTTTTACCACTTTTGCGATTCCCACAATTTCCTGCCCTTCATTGCTGTGGTAAAAGAAAGCAAGATCGCCTTTTTTCATGTCGCGGAGATTATTGCGCGCAGCATAATTACGCACTCCGGTCCAGTCGGTTTTTTTATCTTTTTTCAGTTGTTCCCAGCCATAAACGGAGGGTTCTGATTTAATGAGCCAGTAATTCATAGTTAGTTTAGTGTTTTTTCCTTTATTAACGGGAGGTTCGCGGTAACAAAAGCTGATGGAGAATAATTTCATAAAAGTAAGAGAACCATTTCATTTTGGGATAAACGTTTTCAACATTTGTCAATTTCTACTGTTCAAATCGTGTTCATAGCTGAATATATTTTTTTGCTGTTTTTTCGCAAGATTTTAAAAGACAAATAGTAGTGATATCGTTAAAGATTGCCTACATTTGCACCCGAATTCAAAATTAGATAGCTTTTTTTTGCAGATGGTCAATAAAATCAATACTTCCGGGACAAACAAGCTTGTTTTAGCAATAATTTTTACATTTATTTCTTTTCTGAATGGTTTTGCCCAAGCACATGAGACAGATACCACGCATCATGGTGCGGTCGGACATGTGGAAGGTGTGGCTCCTCATGACGCGCATAATGAGCACAACCCAGATGCACCTGTGGATATTGCCAAAATAGCATTTGAACATATTTTAGATTCACACTCCTGGCATTTTTGGGGCGAACACAATGACGCTGTTTCTGTCCCGCTCCCCGTAATTTTAAAAACAGAAAATGGTCTTGTGATGTTTAGTTCTTCTGCTTTTCACCACGATCACGATGCTAAAGTGGTTGCTGAGGTAAACGGTCAGCGTTTTGTGAATTTTAACGAAGATATTTATGTGGCCTCTGCTCAGCCAAACGGATTAACGGGACAATACCTGACATTTGCAACCAACGAAAAAAAAGAAACAGCTATTCAGAATGTAAAACCGCTCGATTTCTCGATTACAAAAAACGTTGTCCAGCTTTTTATTTCGGCTCTGGTTCTCATTCTTCTTTTTACTTCCGTTGCTAGATCTTATAAAAAGCACGGCGTAACTACTGCACCAAAAGGGAAACAATCTTTTCTTGAGATATTAATTGTTTTTGTACGCGACGATCTTGCAAAAGGCAACATTGGCGCGAGAGGTGAAAAATTTACGCCTTATTTGCTAACGGTATTTTTTATCATCCTTATTAATAACATATTTGGTTTAATACCAATCAGTGCTAACTTAACAGGCAACATTGCCTTTACGCTTGTACTTTCCGTTTTTACTTTGATGCTTACAGTGTTTAACGGAAACAAGAATTACTGGGGGCACATTTTTACGCCGCATGCTCCAAAAGCATTATGGATCATTTTGATTCCGATCGAAATCATCGGTATTTTCACCAAGCCTTTCGCTTTAATGATTCGTCTCTTCGCTAACATTAGCGCAGGACACATTATTATTATTTCACTGGTAGGATTAATCTTTATGTTTAAGAGCCTTTTAATTGCACCGGTTGCAGTTGGTTTCGCACTATTTATTGACGTTCTTGAGGTTTTGGTTGCAGTGTTGCAGGCTTATATTTTTACCTTACTTACAGCATTATTTATTGGTTCAGCGGTAGCAGATCATAACGGAGACGGTCAACACGACTCCGACGATGAAAAGCTGGTAGCGGAAGGACACCACTAAGAAATTAAAAAGATTATATAAATAACAAAAACAAAAAACCATGGTAGGAAGTATCTCAGTAGTAGGTGCAGGGTTAGCCGTAATAGGCGCCGGCATCGGTATCGGACAAATTGGTGGCCACGCAATGGACGCCATTGCGCGTCAACCTGAAGCATCAGGAAAAATTACAACAACTATGCTAATCGCAGCAGCCCTTGTAGAAGGTGTTGCTCTTTTCGGTGTGGTAGTATCTTTAATCAAGTAATTTTACCAAAGGTCAGAACCTACACGGTTGGTGCAGGTTCTGACTCTTTAAATGACACAAAAACGATTTAAATAATATAAAATGAACCATTTGTTTATTCTTGCAGGTCTTACCGAACCAGGCGTCGGACTTATTTTCTGGACAACTATTGTATTTCTTCTTTTGGTTGGAATTCTTGGAAAATACGCCTGGAAGCCAATTTTGAGTGCTGTTAAAACCCGTGAAGAGGGAATTACGAAAGCCCTTGCAAGTGCAGAAAGCGCATTAAACGACATGCGCGAATTAAAATCTGCTAACGAAATTATTTTAACGCAAGCTCGTACCGAGCGCGATAATTTATTAAAAGAAGCACGCGAAACCAAAGATAGCATTGTTGCTGAAGCAAAAGTAAAAGCTCAAAACGAAGCAGACAGGATTATGAGTTCAGCGCGTGAGCAAATCACGAACGAGAAAAATGCAGCAGTAGCCGAATTGAAAAAACAGGTAGCTGTTCTTTCGATTGAGATCGCTGAAAAAATATTGAAGTCAGAATTATCAAACGACGAAAAGCAAAAAGCTTTGGTTTCAAATTTAATGAACGACGTTAACCTGAATTAAGATGATCGTTGCTAACAGATACGCTAAATCATTGATGGAACTTGCGGTTGAATCCAAGCAATTGGATGCCGTAAGAGCAGATATGAAAACCATTGAACAGGTTTGCGCAGAAAATCGCGAATTTGAATTATTCTTAAACAGCCCGGTAATTAAAACCGATAAAAAGCAGGCTGTCATGAGTGAACTTTTTAAAGGAAAAATATCTGATCTTACTTTATCTTTTCTTAACCTAGTTACTTCTAAACACCGCGAATCCATTATTCACCCGATAACCAAAGCGTTTGAAGAGCAATATAAGGAAGACAAAAATATTTTTACTGCTGTAGTTACTTCTGCAAAAGGGCTTGACAATGTCACCAAACAAAAAGTGGCCGAGCTTTTAAAATCACAGTTAAAAGGCGAAGTAGAAGTTGTAGAAAAAATTGATGCAAATGCTATTGGTGGATTTATCATTAGAATTGGAGATAAACAAATCGATAAAACGGTTGCGAGACAATTATCGGATCTTAGGAAACAATTATTAAATAACGAATTAAATTAATACAAACCATACAAAATGGCTGAAATAAAACCGGCAGAAGTATCTGCAATTTTAAGACAACAATTAAGCGGCTTCAAAAGTGAAGCTGAATTAGAAGAAGTAGGAACCGTATTAGAGATTGGTGATGGTATCGCCCGTATTTATGGTTTATCTAAAGTTCAGTCAGGTGAATTGATTGAATTTGAAACAGGCGTTCAGGCGATTGTGCTGAATCTTGAAGAAGATAACGTTGGTGCCGTATTATTAGGTTCAAGCGATGGTATTCGTGAAGGAAGTTCTTGTAAACGCACTAACCGCATCGCTTCTATTAAAGTAGGAGAAGGAATGTTAGGCCGCGTTGTTGATACTTTAGGTCAGCCAATTGATGGTAAAGGTCCTATTAGCGGTACAACTTACGAGATGCCTTTAGAGCGTAAAGCTCCTGGCGTTATCTACCGTCAGCCGGTAACGGAGCCTCTTCAAACAGGTATCAAAGCGATTGACGCGATGATTCCCATTGGTCGTGGTCAACGTGAGTTAGTTATTGGTGATCGTCAAATCGGTAAAACGGCGGTTTGTATTGATACAATCATTAATCAAAAAGAATTTTATGCAGCTGGTCAGCCGGTATTTTGTATTTATGTGGCTATCGGGCAAAAAGCGTCTACGGTAGCAAACGTTGTACGTGTATTGGAAGAGAACGGTGCAATGCCTTATACAGTGATTGTTGCAGCAAGTGCTGCAGATCCGGCTCCACTACAATTTTACGCACCATTTGCAGGTGCTGCTATCGGGGAATTTTTCCGCGATACGGGTCGTCCTGCATTGATCGTGTTTGACGATTTATCTAAACAAGCGGTGGCTTACCGTGAGGTTTCATTATTACTTCGTCGTCCTCCAGGACGTGAAGCGTATCCTGGCGACGTGTTTTATCTACACTCTCGTTTATTAGAACGTGCTGCGAAAATTAACGCCAATGATGATATTGCAAAAAGCATGAACGATTTACCTGAGTCTATTAAACACTTAGTTAAAGGTGGTGGTTCATTAACAGCACTTCCAATCATTGAGACACAAGCGGGTGACGTTTCTGCATACATTCCTACTAACGTAATTTCGATTACTGACGGTCAGATTTTCTTAGAAACCAACTTATTTAACTCGGGTATCCGTCCTGCAATTAACGTAGGTATCTCTGTATCCCGTGTAGGTGGTAACGCTCAAATTAAATCCATGAAAAAAGTTGCCGGTACTTTAAAATTAGACCAGGCACAATACCGTGAATTAGAAGCGTTCTCAAAATTCGGTTCAGATTTAGATGCTGCTACAAAATCAGTATTAGATAAAGGGTCACGTAACACGGAGATCCTTAAACAAGGTCAATTCTCTCCGTTCCGCGTTGAACAGCAGATCGCAATTATCTATTTAGGAACTAAAAACTTTTTAAGGAGTGTTCCGGTTAATAAAGTGGGCGAATTTGAAAAAGAATTCCTTGACACATTAGAACGTAAACACAAACAAACATTAGACGAATTAAAAGCTGGTCAGTACACCGATGCCATAACAAAAACATTGGAAACTGTTGCAACAGATTTGTTAGCGAAATACAAATAAGAGTTAAGAGTTAAGTGATTAGTGTTTTATAATCACTTAGAACCTTATCACTAAACACTAACCACTTATCACTAATTGGAATGCCAAGTTTAAAGGAAGTAAGAAATAAGATCGTATCCGTAGGATCAACAATGCAGATCACAAGCGCCATGAAAATGGTGAGTGCTGCAAAGTTAAAACGTGCCCAGGATGCTATTACGCAAATGCGCCCTTACGCAAACAAATTAAAAGAAATTTTAGAAAATGTGAGCGCGAGTATAGACGCTTCTGAAAATATTTACGCCCGGAACAGTGCTGTTAAAAGCGTGTTGATCATTGCTGTTTCTTCAAACCGTGGATTAGCTGGAGCTTTCAACTCCAACATCGTTAAAAAAACAAACCAGTTAATTCAAAACGAGTACGCTGGTTTAAATGTGACTGTTATTCCTGTTGGTAAAAAAGTTCACGATGCGTTCAGAAGAACCAAGTATTTTATCAGCGGTCAGGATCTTCCCCACAATACAAGTACTTTGTTCGATAAACTTTCTTATGAAATCGCAGCTCCGGTTATGGAGAAGATCACTCAAGCTTTTCTTAATAAAGAATTTGATAAAGTAATTATCGTATACAATCAATTCAGAAACGCTGCGGTTCAAATTCCTACAGAGGAGCAATTGTTGCCGGTTGTGGCGGCTTCGACAACCCCGATAGCTATCGGTGCAGCCACCACCGAAGGCTCAGCCATCGCAAACTCAGGGAAAGTGAATGTAGATTACATCTTCGAGCCAAGCCAGGAGTTTATTGTAAATGAATTAATTCCACGTTCTGTAAAAACACAGTTTTACAAGGCTTTATTGGATTCTTTTGCAAGTGAGCATGGTGCGCGTATGACAGCTATGCATAAAGCAACTGATAACGCCAAAGCCATGCAACGCGATCTAAAAATTACCTATAACAAAGCCCGGCAGGCGTCTATTACCAAAGAGATCCTCGAGATTGTTGGTGGTGCTGAAGCTTTAAAAGGCTAAATCTTTAAAAGACTCTTTGATTTTTCAAAGGGTCTTTTGTTTTTGATAAACGGCGTTAGACATATAAAGTAATAATTGGCAGATTAATGAAACAAAAAATGGTTTAGTTTGTTTTACTTTACACAACAATTAAACTTCTCTAAAACAAATAAATGGCAATCCTTATATTTTTAATCCTTCACTGGTATTTATCTCTTTTCGGTCAAACTTTTTTCCTCCACCGTTATGCCGCTCACAAAATGTTCACTATGAGCCCGTTTTGGGAAAAATTCTTTTATATTTTCGCCTGGGTAACACAAGGTTCTTCATATCTTAATGCAAGGGCTTACGCTATTCTTCACCGCATGCACCATGCCTACAGCGATACAAAAGAAGACCCGCATACGCCGCACTTCTTCAAAGAAGTATTTACAATGATGATGCACACTAAAAAAGTGTACAACGATGTTTTAAATCACCGCGTAGAGGTTGATCCTAAATTTGACAGAAATTATCCGGTGTATCCTGTGATTGATAAAATCGCAGATAGCTGGGCGAGTCGCCTTACTTTTGCCGCGCTATACATTGCGTTTTACGCCGTTTTTGCCACCCAGTGGTGGATGTTCCTTTTTCTTCCAATTAACTTCTTAATGGGGCCAATACAAGGCGCTGTGGTAAATTGGGCGGGACACAAATACGGATACCGTAATTTTGATAGTGCCGATCACTCTAAAAACACCTTGTTATGGGATGTTTTATTAATGGGGGAACTATTCCAAAACAATCATCATCAAGCAGGAGCAAGGCCGAATTTTGCCGCGAAATGGTATGAGTTTGATCCTACTTATCCAATCATTCTTCTTTTTAATAAGATTGGAATTATAAAGATGGCAAGGGTGAAATAAAATTTTCAGGGTTGTCAATCGACCAACCGCATTGCTTGATCGAGCAATTTTCGTTTTTAGACGACCAAGAGTTTAGAGCCTTTTATTGCTGGCTTTCAGAGACTAAGCCTCTTAAAAAATTAACAAAATAATTTTTCAGAATTCCCCATTTCGATTTGTTGTTGGCATTCGCTAACACTAAATTTGACTATGCACGAGTATAGACACAAGTGTTGGAGCTTTATAAAGCTGCCTCTACTAATTTCCGTTATGGCCATGGGCCTAAGCAGCTGCGCTGTTTACACAATCAACAAGAGCGATCTTGAACAAAAGTTAAAACCAAAGGAGACTTCACGCACCTCCAAAAAAGGTTTAAACGCACTTACTGCCATGCACAGTAAAACTTACACAAATACAATAGACACGCTTGCATGTGCTGACCATATTGGACACATCAGAACAAAGAAGTTTAATTACGACTCAAAGATCACCGTGGTAACGACCAAGAACAAAGCGATTAAGCTTTATGCTAAAACACTGTACATTTACAATGAGCAGTATCTTGTGGGTGAACGCACGACATTGAGTGTCTACGGGCCAAACTATTTTTTGGTGAAGCTCAGTGATATTTCAAGAATTGAAGTGAAGAAACCTTGGTTTTAGGCAACGCTTAGTTGTTTTACAGCTATGACTTAAAAATAGGTGTTGACTGCAAATTCAAACTGGCTTATGAAAATTTTCTTGAAGGCACTAACGTTATTTTGCTCATAGAAAATCAATATGGCTTTTTTGTACTCTATAGAATTTACTGTGCGGAATGAAATGGGGCAATAATTATTTACCATTAAGATTCCATTACTTACTATTCTTGCAGTCCTTTTATTTCCATCGTTAAAGGGTTGTATATAGGAGATCAATAACAAAACGAGAAAAGCTTTTTCAAAAACATTTTGTTTAAGATTTACCAGTCCACACAGTTCTTCCATGGCCTCTTTGATGTGAAATTCGTTATCGAGGGGACGGTAATTGGTTCCTGAAATACCAACACTTCTCCTTCGGAGATTGCGCTCTACGCCAAGTTCTTTTATCAAAATGCTGTGTATATCTTCAACAGCACTTAGCAGCAAAGGCTTTACATAATCCTTATTAGCAACAAGAAAATCTAAGGCTTCTTTGTGATTCAAAAGCATCACCGCTTCATCCTTTGTTTTTCCCGCAGCCGTTTCTTTATCTTGCAGCAGCCGTTCTGTTTCAAGTAACGAATAAGTGTTACCTTCAATCTGAGAGGACTTCCAACTCAAATCAATTGCCAGTTTTTCTAATTCTGTTTTATATTCTTTTTCACTGAGCGGCGCTATTTTTTTTTGATACAGATTTTGGAGTATATTAAGCTCATCCAATTCCGCAAGAGTGAAAAGGTCTATTTTATTGAGGACATTCTTGATAAGGCCATAATTGTAGTCTTTTTTGATAACCCTGTCATCAATTTCTTTTTCGAAATAGTGTTGTGAATTTATCTCATGTATAACCTGGTAAGCGGCACTTACTTCATATTTTGTTCCTTTGCCAGAACCCTTAGCCGCTATAAAATCTTTTTTGATAAGATCGGCCAATACGCGTTGTAGTGTAATGTAACTTACAAGATTCGCCGAAGTGTTATCGTAAATTTCTTTTGATGAAATTCCCGGATGAGACTTCAGGTAATCAATAATTAGGTCAATATTATTGGACGTTAATTTCAATCGAAATGATTTATATATCAAATTTATGTATTTTGAGTGTCATTTTTGCAATATTTGATATACAATTTCAATTAAAGTGATATTAATTAACTTCTGTTAACAAATAAGTAGCAAATTTATAATTTGACCGAAGGATTGGGGTTTTGAAAAAATAAGTGAGGAAAACTAAAAAAGTTCCATTTGCTTGCTTTCGCTAAGCGCTTTCTTATAAACAGAAAGTGCTCTTAGTCTGGCCGCTTTGTGTTCAACCATAGGAGTAGGATATTTTTCAGTGCCAAATTCAGGAATCCATTTTTTTATGTAAATGAATTCCGGATCAAATCGTTTTTGCTGTTCAGTCGGATTAAAGATCCTGAAGTAAGGAGCCGCGTCGCAGCCGCTACTGGCGGACCATTGCCAGCCACCATTGTTTGCGCTCAAATCGAAATCATTTAACTTCTGCGCAAAATAAGCTTCTCCCCATCGCCAATCGATTAACAGATCTTTAATTAAAAAACTGCTTACGATCATGCGCACACGGTTGTGCATAAAGCCTGTCGCATTTAGCTCGCGTATACCAGCATCCACAATAGGAAAACCCGTTTCACCTTTGCACCATTTTTCAAATTCCTTCTCATTATTTCTCCATGGAATGGCGTCGTAATTTTTTTTAAAAGCGTCTTTTGCAACGCGAGGAAAGTGAGAAAGAATCATCATATAAAAGTCCCGCCAGATTAATTCATTTAACCAGGTTTCACTGAGGGGTAACGATTTTGCAACGAGTTGCCGGACGCTCACTGTTCCAAAACGCAGATGTATGCTTAGCCGCGTTGTTCCATTAACAGCTGGGTAATCTCTTTGCGCTTTGTATTTTTGAATAAGCAGATCGTTCACTTTTATTTTCGCAGGAAGAACAATTTCCGTTTTTTTGAAGCCCATTGATTCCAGCGAAGGAAGCACTTGCGGCGAAGTTTTTATAAAATTTTTGAAATATTTTTTATTCGGATATGCTTTGTAATAGAAAGGCTTTAATGCTCTTTTCCATTTGTTGCTATAAGGGGTAAACACAGTGTACGGTTTGCCGTCATCTTTAACCACTTCCGTTTTTTCGAAAATGCACTGGTCCTTATAGGTTTTGAGGTCTATTTTATGTTTAGCAAGAAGCTGTTTTATCTCCTCGTCGCGCTCTTTGGCGTAAGGTTCGTAATCATGATTTGTGTAAACAGTTTTAATGCTGTAATTTTTCACCAAGTCTGCAAACGCCTGTTCAGGCGATGAATGGAAAACTTCCAGAGACGATCCCATCTCAACTAATTCCACCTGCATAGCTTTAAGAGCCTGGTGTATAAAGTCTACACGCCTGTCTTTTTTGTCGTCAAGTTGATTTAAAATGTTTGTGTCAAAAATAAAAACAGGGAGAATAATTTCATTTTCACGCAGTGCGCAGTACAAGCCTGCATTGTCGTGTAGACGTAAATCGCGACGAAACCAGAAAACCGTAACGCCTTTTTTCATTAATTGTTTCGCTGGGTTATCGCATCCATTAAAATTTTTCTGGCAATAAAGATGCGGCTTTTAATCGTTCCCAGAGGTAATGACATTTCCTGTGCAATTTCTTCGTACTTATAACCTGTATAGTAGCGCGTAAATGGCACTTTGTAATCATCTTCCAGGTTTTCGATTTGCTTGATAATGTCTTTTGCGTGAATGCGACTCTCTGTAAGTGCATGACTGTTTTGTTTGAAAGCCCTGTTCATTGCAACATCATCGCCTTTACTTATTAATTGTTTTGTTTTTGTGTTGCGACGGTAAGCATTAATGAAAGTGTTTTTCATTATGGTAAACAACCACGCCTTTAAATTAGTGCTGTCCTCAAACTTACTTCTGTAAGTAATCGCTTTTAAATAAGTGTCCTGAAGGAGATCAAGGGCGTCGTCCATATTGTGGGTAAGACTAAGAGCGAAATTCTTGAGCGAATTCTTTTCCTGCACAATTCTCGTATTAAATTCAATAGCTGTCATGTATAAAGGTTTCTTAGTACAAAAGTATGGTTTTGTTTAATAATTTGACTGTTAAGTTAAACAAAATAATGTAAATACTTGATAATAAGATAGTTATTGTGTAAATTTTAAAAAAGACGGGCTTATTTCCAACATTCAGCGACATTTTAAGAATATTAGTACAAGCTTTGATTTGGTTGCGAATTTGATGTTTTATAAGGAATAAAAACTCCATAAAAGTGATAGAGATCCGTTCGTTTTTATTGAAGGCTAATTGCGGATAAAAATGTATTTTCGCATTTCAATTTAGAAAGAAAATGTCCACTCAATTAAGCGAACAAGAAGTATTAAGAAGGCAAAAACTTAGCGAGTTAACCGCTATGGGAATCAACGCTTATCCGGCAGACGAATTTAAAATAAATGCGAACGCGCAGGATATAAAGGAAAACTACGAACGCGATAAATTAAATTATAAGGATATTTCTATTGCTGGCCGTCTCATGAGTGTGCGTGATATGGGTAAGGCTTGTTTTGCTGTGATACAGGATTCAACCGGACGTGTACAATTGTATATCCGCAAGGATGACATTTGCCCGGGCGAAGACAAATCGCTTTATGATGTGGTTTGGAAAAAGTTAATTGACTTTGGTGATATTATTGGTGTACAAGGATACGTATTCACTACTAAAACAGGAGAAATTTCTATTCACGTAACTTCTCTGAAATTATTAAGCAAGTCGCTTAAGCCTTTGCCTGTGGTAAAAACAGACGAAAGTGGAAAATCTTTTGACGAAGTAAGTGATCCGGAATTCCGTTTCCGTCAACGTTATGTCGATTTAATAATTAACCCGCAAGTACGAGATACATTTAAAAAAAGAACACAGCTTGTAAACTCTATTCGTCAAAGTTTAAACAACGCAGGTATGCTGGAAGTGGAAACGCCCATCCTGCAAAGTATTCCGGGTGGCGCAACGGCAAGACCTTTCATTACGCATCACAATGCATTAAATATTCCTTTGTATTTGCGCATTGCGAATGAGCTTTATCTGAAACGTCTTATTGTGGGCGGTTTCGACGGCGTGTTTGAATTCGCAAAAGATTTCAGAAACGAAGGGATGGACCGTACACACAATCCTGAATTTACAATCCTTGAATTTTACGTTGCGTATAAGGATTACAACTGGATGATGATTTTCACTGAAAAACTACTTGAGAAGGTGGCGATGGATCTTTACGAAACAACCGAAGTAACCGTGGGTGACAAACAAATTGATTTCAAGGCGCCATTCAAGCGTGTTACGATGTACGAATCTATCAAAGAATTTACAGGGTTTGAAATTGGTGGTCTGGATGAAGCAGGGCTGCGTGAAGTATGTAAAAAATTAAACATTCATACGGAAAGCAGTATGGGTAAAGGAAAATTGGTAGATGAGATTTTCAGCGCAAAATGCGAAGGAAATTACATCCAACCAACTTTTATCACGGATTATCCCGTAGAGATGAGTCCGCTTACCAAGAAGCACCGCGCCGTAGAAGGATTGGTGGAGCGTTTCGAATTAATGGTGAATGGAAAAGAAATTGCAAATGCCTACAGCGAGTTAAACGATCCCATCGATCAACGTGCACGGTTTGAAGAACAGGTAAAATTGCAGGAACGTGGTGATGACGAAGCTATGTTTATTGACCATGATTTCTTAAGAGCTTTAGAATATGGAATGCCTCCAACGGCAGGAATTGGTATAGGAATTGATCGCTTAGCGATGCTTTTCACCAACAATGTGAATATTCAGGAGGTGTTGTTCTTTCCACAGATGCGACCGGAAACGGTTGCAAGTACTGAGGAAGTACAGCTATAAATTTTTCTTTAAATTAACACATTCTTTAAAAAGTATCTTGTGCCTTTCGCCAACTATTTTGGGAGTGCAGGCTTTTTTATTTTATATTTACCCTGTAATTCATCACGTGCGCGTATCCTACAAAATAATACTTTCCGCCGCCCTTCTTGTCCTGCTAAACTTTGCCTGTAAAGAAGAGCCAAAGGAGGCGCCTGTTTTAAAACAAAGGGTGTTTCCCGGCTACCATGTTTTGCTGGATGAGATCGTTCGCTCGCAGGATGGCGTTTTCAGGGGAATAAACCTGAACGCAAAGTCAACTGACATAAAAAGGCTTGAAGCAGTTGCTCCTACAGAAGAAGCTGAAGGGCATATATACTATGAGTTCAAACCCGATAGCCTTACGGATTATTCGATCGATTATACTTTTTTTAAAGACAGCCTTGAAGAAATCAGTGTTCAGATCAATACTAATGACCTTGAACTATGCTCCTATTTGTTTTGCGATCTCAAAGACTACTATGCTAACAAACTCCCAAATCCTAAAGAAGACAAGGGACAGGTCGTTTACAATTGTTTTGAAGGACAACGCAAGCCTTTTGTAGTTTCGTTAAGCGATAACTCAAGTCCTGTTAAAGGGACCATTAACATGGTGATCTATAAAGACAAATAGTTTTTAATTCTTTACAATCCTTTTTACTTCCAGCAATTGGTTCTCAGAGTAGAGTTTAAGAAAATAAATCCCGGCGTTTAATTCGCTAAAATCAATGGTACTGTTATCCTCCAGGTTATTCAAAACACCGAGTTCTTTGCAATAGATATCGGAATAGCTGCATTGAATTTGCGTCGGCACCTGCCCTTTAAAGCTGAGATTTACGGGCCCTTCGGTAGGATTTGGGTAAACAGAAAGTACAACAGAATATTCATTCTTATCAATGCCCACGGGAACATCCGTCATCCAGGTTTCTTTTAAACGCATAGACCCTTCACCAACGCCGCAACTGTAATAGAATTTATCTCCGGCTGCGCAGCCCATGCCACCTTTCCTTCCAACGGCAGGAATATCTGGTCCTTGCAGCCATAAGTTTGTAGCAGCGTTAAAGTACCAAATGTCTTTGTAAAATTTACCAAGTGTATCTGTTCCGCCAAACAAACACAGTCTGTTGTTTGCCGTTGCTAAAGTAGCATAAGCTCTGCCCTTATCCGGAAAATCTGAGATTTTAATCCAGCCATCCGTTGCAAGTGTGTACTTGTAAAGCTCTTTGCGAAAAACACCATCTGTATCCCGGCCAAAAATAAGATAACCGCTTCCATTAAGCACAGTGGCTCCTGAGCGAAACCTCCCGGCAAAGGGGTAATTGTTTTTTTGAACCCATGAATCGCTACCGATCGTATATTCCCATACTTCCGCGCTCGCTTTACCTGATTGAAATTTTCCACCACAGATAATTACTTTGTCACCGAAATTCATACAAGTGGCTCCCAGCAAGCCACTGCCGGGCTTGGAGGCAACTGCCGTCCACGTGCTCGCAACGACATCGTATTTGTACATATTCGTAAGCGCACCGCCAAAGCCGTCACCACCAAAAACGTAAAAACAATCAGGACCTGAAAAGGCACAGGCGTATTGTCTTTCTGTAGTATTTGGAAGGGGTGGAATTGTTGACCACGTATAGTTGGAAAGATCTAAAGCATAAAAATCAATGGTTGCGGCCCATTCAATCAGACCTGTTCCGAAATACGCTTTATTATTTACAACCGCGCAAACACCATCATCGCGTTTAATGCCCGGAAAATCCTGAAGTTGATTCCACACTTGTGCAGAAAGCAATTGGCAGGATAAAAGAAAAGTAAATAATAATTTCATGCGCTTCTTTTTTAAATTAACGTAACAAAGCTAGTTTTAGTATTCATTTTAAACAAAAAGCCACCCGTTTTTCGGATGGCTTTCGATGTGTCATTTCGAGCGAAGTCGAGACATGCGCTAACAAAAATTTAAGCGGTTCCTGTTTTACGAACGCCCGTTGTTTTCTTAACACCAACGCTTGTTTTGGCTTTCGCAGTATCTTTAGTTGCAGTTTTTTTCACTTTCGTTTTATCGTCTGCTTTTACGGCTTTGGTTTTATCTTCACCTTCTTTGGCTTCTTCTTTTTCTTTAAGGCTTCCTGTGCTTTGCAGCGCATTGTACCAATTGATGAGCTTACGCATGTTGCTTACATAAACACGTTCTTTATCATATTCAGGAAGAATTTCTGAAAAATAGGTTTCCATTGCCTTATCATCTGCTTTGTTATCGATAGCAGCGCCACCTTTTTCTTTTTCGAAAACAGAAGTCATTATTTCTTCAATAGGCTTATCGTCACCCGTTGTAAACATGCTGATATCTGATAAAGTAGAAACTTTAGTAGAAGCATAAACATTCACGCGTTTTTTATCTGAAAGGCCTTCAACGATAATACCGTTTTTGCTTTGTGCAACAATCTTATATAAGCCTGGTTGGCCGGAAATGGAAATAATACCTGTTAAATCGATCATAATTTTTTTGTAATTCTTAGTAAGCAAAGATAAGTTTTTAATTCAAACAGCTTATAAAAATGCCCCTTTTTTTAGTAAATTTATAGAATTGACAACAGCACCTGATATTGAGCTAAATCCCAGCGATTTAGAAAGTTTTTATACAAAGTATTTCAACTACTACAGCCGATTGGACGATACCTACAAGGCGCTTTTTATTAAACGTTGCCTTCAGTTTCTTTCAGAAAAAGAAATAAGCGGCGCTGGTGCATTTAATCCCGATAACCGCGTAAAGGCTTTGATAACAGCCAGTGCAGTGCAGCTGACGTTAGGACTTGAAACATGGAATCTTGCCTACTTTGAAGAAATAGAACTGCACGCCTCCGATTTTGACAGCACAAAAGGCGGTCAAAAATTCAGTGGTGAAACTAACCTACAGGGCTACATAAAGCTCAGTTGGAAGAGCTTTGTTCGCGGCTACCAGGTAGAAGACGACGGCATTAATCTTGGCTTGCATGAGTTTTCACATGCCTTAAGATTTAATGGTATAAAAGGAAATGCGCAGGATTATTTTATAGATAATTATTTTAATAAATGGCTGGCCTGCGCCTATGATGCGTTTCGCGACATACAAAATAAACGCGATACCATTTTCAGAACATATGGCGGTGCCAACATCAATGAATTTTTAAGCGTGTGCATCGAACATTATTTCGAGTCACCCGAAGAGATTAAAGAAAAGTATCCTTTGCTCTATTATGCAACAGGAATTCTTTTGAATCAGTACACCGTTAACGGTAGAACAAAACTCGAAATCCGAAACGAATTTTTGGCCGAACAAAACAAACACTTACCCGGCCTTGAAACTATTGAACTGCAAAGTGATTTTGTAAAGCATTGGACTTTTAAGTTATGGATCTTCGTATTTATAACTGCAATATACACCGCTACAACAAGTGGCATTTCAAATCCAATTACACTTGCACTAAGCCTGATGTTTATTTCTATTTTTCTTTGGTATCACTACAATTCCGTAAAAATGAAATTTGAAGGCAAGGAAGTTTTATTGGAAAAAGGAAGTTTATTTTTTAAAAACAGGAAGCATACAAAACTCCTTATTTCTGAAATTATTAGTTTTAAAAGGGACAGTGAAGAGTGGAGTTTCAGATACTACAATAAAAACGATCTTTATTTCTACGAAGAAAAAATTCATCCCCAAAAAGGGGTTAGCGACTGGTTTATAGCGGATTGCAAACGGAATAAAATTGCGGGGCCTGCTTAAATTTTTGTTTTGATTCCTAAAATAAAGTAATTTAGAATTCTGAATTTAGATCAGGAAATTCAGCGACTAGCGAGATCTGGTTTAAATAAAAGAAGAATAAACCAAATGTTCAGACTACACTTACTAATAAAATAAAAGTACCACTATGAAGTACGAGGCCATTGATAATAATTTGTTTATCGAGAACAGGAAAAAATTTAAAAATAATTTAAAGCCGAATTCCCTTGCCATTTTTGTGAGCAACGACATTATGCCTACGAACGCAGATGGCAGTATGGGATTCAGACAAAACAGCGATTTGTTTTATTTAAGCGGAATAGATCAGGAAGATACAATTCTTGTAATATTTCCGGAAGTAAAGGATGGTAAACACAAAGAGATTTTATTTGTAAAAGAAACGAGTGAACTCATCGCAATTTGGGAAGGGTCAAAACTGAATAAAGTACAAGCAACGGTTGTAAGTGGCGTAGAACATATTTATTGGCATCATGAATTTGAAAAGATCATGAAGCCGTTTTTTATGCAGGCCGAAAATATCTACCTGAATAACAACGAACACACACGTCGTTACATTGATACGGAAACAGCACAAGACCGCTTCAATAAAATGTTTATGACGAAATACCCTTTGCACAAATATGAGCGCAGTGCTCCGATTATGCACAGAATTCGCGCTTTAAAAAGTACGCAGGAGATCGACCTTATTCAGCAAGCTTGTGATATTACCGAAAAAGGATTTCGTCGTTTGTTAGGATTTATTAAACCAGGCGTTTGGGAATATGAAATTGAAGCTGAATTAATTCACGAATTTGTGCGTAACCGCTCACAGGGCTTTGCTTACGGGCCAATTGTAGCAAGTGGTAAAAGTGCTTGTGTATTACATTACGTAGAGAACAATCAGCAGTGTAAAGATGGTGATTTGATCTTACTGGACGTTGCGGCAGAATATGCGAATTATGCGAGTGATCTTACGCGGTGTGTGCCTGTAAATGGAAAATTCAGTAAACGTCAGAAAGAGGTTTACAGTGCAGTTTTACGTGTACATAGAGCATCCACAAAATTATTAATGCCTGGACAAACTTTCGATAAGTACAACAAAGAAGTTGGCGAATTAATGACGGAAGAATTATTGCAGCTGGGTTTATTAAAAACGGAAGATGTAAAAAAGCAAAATTCGGCCTGGCCAGCTTACAAAAAATATTTTATGCATGGTACCAGCCACTTTTTAGGATTAGACGTTCACGATGTGGGCTTTTTTCAGGAGCCGATTCAGGCAGGTATGGTATTTACAGTAGAACCAGGAATTTACATTCAGGAAGAAGGTCTGGGAATTCGTATTGAAAATAATTTCCTTGTTACTACAAACGGACAATTGGATCTTATGAAGAGTATTCCTATTGAAACGGAAGAGATCGAAGAATTGATGAGCAAAACAAAAGTGATGGCTTAGTCTATTACCCCTGTCAGGGGTAGTGTTTAATTTTTTTGGTCGTAACCCCTGACAGGGGTATTCGATTTGTTTCTGCGCTAGCCCTAACAGGGGTAACGGTTTCAGCAATTGTTAAAATTATAGGAAAGATAATGTTATTGGTTAACTTTAATTAATTAAAAATTAACCAAAGAAAAAAATTTCCGTTTTTTTCGCACTGACGTTTGGCATTTCGGTTGTGAATGCGCAAGACCCAATTTTTTTAAACACCAATCAATCTTTAATTTATTTAAACCCTTCTTTTGCGGGAAGCAACGGTAAAATTAGAAATCAGTTTTCTTACCGCAACCAGTGGCCTAATTTATCTGGCAACTTTGTTACGTAGTGTCTGTCCGAAAACTAGGTGTTTGGATGGAAAAATTCAGTTTCGAGGCGTGTTAAAAAAAATGATTGTGAGGTTTACTGGGGTAAATGAGCAATTATTTTTTTTGACACAACGACGAAAATGGAGTTTTCGGCCAAACACTAAATAGTTTCGATGCCTACATCAAAGCCCTTAACGCGGGAATTGCTGTTTCTTATCTTCACGATGATATAGGCCGCGGTACGTTGAAGACCGATAGAATTAATTTATTTGAAAATAAATTAAAAATTAGTCCTTCTTTACAAGTGAGTTATTTTCGAAAATATTTGGATGTGCAAAACCTACATTTTGGGGGAGTGTTGACGCAAGACGGGGATTTGTGTGGAGTAACGCCGGAATTATTCCCAGAGCTAATAAGTCTAACTTCGACTTAAGAGCGGGCGTCCTGGTACAGTATAATAAAAATTTAAATGTTGGTGTATCTGTGTTTCATATCAACCAACCAGATGAAGGATTGCAAGGGGCAGCGAAACTGCCTTACTGCATTGTGCTTCATACGTCCTACACTATGAACATATCAGAACAAACGCACCTTCAGTTCTTCTATAGATATGAACGACAAAATCATTTTGGCCTGAACCAATTTTCTGCAAACCTTGTTTTTTTAAATCATGTTATGGTGGGAGTTGGTTAAGTAGGCTCCAACATGAAATAGCGGTAAGTTCCACATAACACAGCTGGGACCTTCGACATGACACAGCCGGACCCCTCGAGCCCCGATAATTATCCGGACGGCGACACACCCCGGTGATTGAGCTAGTCCAAATCACCACTTTGATAGGATACGCTCAGACGCGAATCATCATTTACGAAAAATGCAACGTCAGTTGCGTGTGTTTACCGAGGCGACGAAAAATAGCAGGTTGTTGTGCTTTTGGAAGTTGTTTCTCAAGATGCATAACAATACGTTGAGCTGAGGTTGTTTTTTTAAGCAAAGGAGCATCTTGGTTTTTGTTTCCGTTCAAGGCGTTAAAAAAACTGGCCCATTCCTGTAGGGTAGATGTGTTGTTAGTTAGTGCTTGAGTAGTCATATTTTTAAGAATTGTTCATAACAAAATTACTACGATTAGTAGCGAAAGATTGCTACACTTTGTAGCATTCTGGCTAAACCTTGCAAAAACAAGGCCTTCAGAGCTTTAAAATGTGTTAAATCCGACCATTTATTTTGTATTTACAAGTTTTATTTTCACTTTTTAATCCCGTATTTTGAATTAAGCAATACAGGATATATGTCTAATATTTTTGAATTTAATGGGTACAAGCCGGTTATTGACCGCAGCGCTTTTATACATCCGAATGCAACTGTAACCGGAAATGTAATTATTGGAAGGAATGTGTATATCGGTCCGGGTGCGGCCATTCGTGGCGATTGGGGCCAGATTATCATAGAAGATGGTTGTAATGTTCAGGAAAACTGCACCATTCACATGTTTCCGGGAACGACCGTACTTTTGAAAGAGGCGGCGCATGTGGGGCATGGCGCTATTATTCACGGTGCTACTTTAGGAAAAAACTGTCTGATTGGGATGAACTCGGTTATCATGGACAATGCGGTAATTGGGGATGAGTGTATTATTGGTGCCTTAAGCATGGTACCTGCCGAAATGGTGATCGAAAAAAGAAAAGTAGCCATAGGTAATCCCGCAAAAGTGATAAAAGACGTGAGTGATGATATGATAGAATGGAAAACAAAAGGCACAGAGCTTTACCAGCAGTTACCTGCCGACTGTCATAGCACGTTAAAACCTTGCGAACCTTTAAGACGCATACCTGCGTTCAGGCCTCATCAGCAGGACGAATACAAAACCTGGCAAAAGGAAAAGAAAAAATAACACCATTGGGTGCTTCGTACTCACTCTTTCCAAAAGGATTATAAAAATCTGTGTTATCTTCTAATTGCGGCTACTATCCCTGAAATCCGCTTTCAAATCTGATTTTTTTTACGTTAATTTAAAGTTCTTAAATCGTTATTTTTTATGGCAAAGACCAAGAGTATCATAAACGCAAATTCCACCAAATTCCTTTACGAATACCTCAATAATCCATCTCCAACGGGTTTTGAGAGTAGTGGGCAGAAGATTTGGCTAAATTACATTAAAGCCTACATTGATGAGAGTTTTGTGGATACATATGGGACTGCGGTTGGCGTTATCAATCCTAAAGCCGAATACAAGGTGGTGATCGAAGCCCATGCGGATGAAATTAGCTGGTTTATACATTATATCACCAAGGACGGATTTATTTATCTGCGCCGTAACGGTGGAAGTGATCACCAGATCGCTCCATCGATGCGCGTAAACATTCATACCGAAAAAGGCATCGTTAAGGGTGTTTTTGGCTGGCCGGCCATTCATGTGCGCGACGCTGCCAAGGAAGAAACGCCAAGCCTGAAAAATATTTTCTTAGACCTGGGTTGTAAATCCGATAAGGAAGTGGAAGAGCTCGGCGTGCACGTAGGATGCGTTGTAACCTATCAGGATGAATTGACGGAGCTTAACAATCGCTATTACACCGGAAGAGCGTTAGATAACCGTATTGGTGGATTTATGATTGCTGAAGTGGCACGCATGCTTAAAGAAAACAAAGACAAGCTTCCTTTTGGTCTTTACATTGTAAACTCTGTGCAAGAAGAGGTAGGTTTAAACGGGGCGACGATGATTGCGCGGAAAATTAATCCAAATGTTGCTATTGTAACGGATGTTTGTCACGATACACAAACGCCTATGATGAGTAAAATTACAAGCGGTGATTTGGCTTGCGGCAAAGGCCCCGTGGTGAGCTATGCTCCGGCGGTTCAGAACAATCTTTTGAAGCTCGTAATTGATGCGGCTAAGAAAAATAAAATTCCCTTTCAACGCCAGGCGGCATCGCGTGCAACGGGAACAGATACCGATGCATTTGCATACGCTACGGATGGAATAGCTTCAACACTCATCTCGCTGCCTTTACGTTACATGCATACAACGGTTGAAACCGTTCACAAGCAAGATGTAGAAGAAGTTATAAAACTTATCTATCACTCATTAAAAAGCATTAAGAACAACCAGGATTTCAGATACATAAAATGATTTGTGCGTTTGAAATCAGCAAGACACTTTCAAACCTTTAGATCAAAAAATCAGTCAATTAAATTAAAAAATGGCAATACTTGGTTCAATCATAAAAGGCGCTATCGACATTCGGGCGAGAATCCCCGCTCGAAGAAACGTTTACAACCAGCAGGTAAAGCAGCTTCATAAGCTTATTACCAAAGCTATGTTTACTGATTTTGGAACCCAATTTAAATTCAGTGAGCTCGCGCTGCAGGAAGATCCTGTGAAGGCATTTAAAAACACCGTTCCTATCTACGATTACCAGAGTATTTTTGACGCTTGGTGGCACAGGGCCTTGAAGGGGGAACGAAATGTTTGCTGGCCCGGTAAGATAAATTATTTTGCGCTTAGTTCAGGAACCTCCGAATCTTCGAGTAAACATATTCCTGTAACAAAAGACATGATCAAGTCTATTCATAAAGGAACTTTAAGGCAGATCATTTCTACCAAACATTTTAATTTTACAAAACAGCAATATGAGACAGAAGTTCTTTTTGTAGGCGGAAGCACCAACTTAAATTTCAACGGCACTTATTTCAGTGGCGATCTAAGCGGTATTACCACGGGCACGCAGCCAAGGTGGTTTCAAAATTTTTCTTTGCCGGGTCCTGACATTCGTTCCATTGAAAGCTGGGAGAGTAAATTACAAGAAATTGTAGAAAAAGCTAAACAATGGAATGTCGGTTTTATCTGCGGTGTGCCGGCATGGATCCAAATCTTATTTGAGCGCATCATTAAGCATTACAACGTAAAAACCATACACGATGTTTGGCCTAACCTTGTTATTTATGTACATGGTGGTGTTGCAATTCACCCGTACAAAAAAAGTATCGACGCATTATGCAGTAACCAACTTATTTACCTTGACACTTACATGGCGTCAGAGGGCTTCCTTGCATATCAGGAACGTCCCAATGAACAACAGAGCATGAAGCTACTCACGGACAATAAAATGTTCTTTGAGTTTGTGCCTTTCACCGATGAGAATTTTGACGCCGATGGAAATGTAAAGCCTAATGCACATGCACTCAACATTACTGAAGTAGAGCTGTATAAAGATTACGCTGTGGTGATTAGCAATTGCGCCGGTGCCTGGCGTTACCTTATTGGAGACACTTTAAAGTTCACTGATTTGAAGCGTTGTGAAATAATCGTAACAGGAAGAACAAAACACTTTTTGAGTTTATGTGGAGAGCACCTTAGCGTGGACAATATGAACCAAGCCGTAAAATTAACGTCGGCAGAGCTTAACATTCACATAAATGAGTATGCGGTAGTTGGTATTCCTCACCAGGGATTATTTGCGCACCACTGGTACCTGGGAACGGACAGGCCTTTTGATGAAACTATTCTAGGCGAAAAAATTGATGCGCATCTGAAACACCTGAATGATGATTATGCGGTTGAAAGAAAACATGCCCTTAAAGAACTTGTTGTGACTGTGCTTCCCAACCAGGCATTTATTGATTTCCTGGCAAGCAAAAACAAATTAGGCGGTCAAAGTAAATTTCCAAGAGTACTCAAAGGCAAACAACTAAACGAATGGCTTGCGTTTTTAGAAACCTATAAACAAGAAGCCGTTTGATCTTTAGCCTGATATCCCAAACCGTTGTGATCGTGTTGTTGCTGACCTTTTCTTTTGGTCCGGCTTTTTTCGCGCTGATTAATACTGGTATTACACATGGTTATAAGACGGGCTCTTTGCTTGCTATTGGAGTTGTTGCCAGCGATTTTTTAGTTTCTATGCTGATCATTCTTCTAATTCATTTTGGAGCAAGTAATTTTATACAAGATGAAAAAAGTCAAAGTTTTATGGGCATCCTTGCGGGCATTGTGCTTATTGTTTTTGGCGCCCTGCATTTTAAGCAACCTGCTCCAAAAAAAGATGCAGTGATCATTATTGAAAGACCTTCGGCACAAGCCATGATCTTTAAAGGATTTTTATTGAACTGCCTGAATCCAGCTGTGTGGCTTCTGTGGCTCGGCAACGTAACCGCCGTTAGCAAAACTTTGGACTACAGTGTTATTAACATGGTTGTTTATTTCAGCTTTACACTCGGGCTTGTTCTTTTAGTGGAATTCGGAAAAGTTGCCGTAGCCGGCAAGCTTAAAGCAGTGCTTACGGCTAGAACTATGTATATTGTTAACGTCATTACCGGAGGCCTGCTCATTATTTTTGGCCTTGTACTTATTTACAATCATTTTTTCGATACCATATGACAGAAGAAGACCTGGAAAAACTAAGACTGAAACTGGAGGAAACCACCAGTTTTCCAGCCGTGTACATGTTCAAACTCATAGTGCCAAGCGAAAATCGCACCATTGCTCTTGTTGAAAATCTTTTTGAAGCGGAAGCTGACATTCATACGAAAGAAAGTGATAAGGGCAAATATACCAGTATTACAGCTAAGCAAGTCGTGATGAACTCGGGTGAAATTATTGATATTTACAAACGAGCCGCCTCCATAAAAGGAGTTATGATGCTTTAGTATAGACATGCAACACTCTCTTGTTTCAGAACAATTAGATGTTCTCATAAATCTTTTGGGCGCTGAACTATGCAGTGTTAAAAATAAAAAAGGTCTGGAGTATCTTTGGCAAGCGAAACAAGACGTTTGGCCAAGACATGCACCGGTACTTTTCCCCATTGTAGGAAAGCTAAGAGATAACCGCTTTTTTTTTAAAGAGAAGCCCTATGAGCTAGGTCAGCATGGCTTTGCAAGAGACCTTAATTTTGAGTTGATAACTAAAGATGAACGCTCCTGCACTTTTCAGCTACAACAGAATGCAAAAAATAATTACCCTTTCGCTTTTCTTTTGCAGATTACGTATACCCTGGAAGAGAGCGCGCTTGTAACGAAGTGCCGCGTTGTGAATCCGTCGGAAGAACCCATTTACTTCAGTGTTGGCGCACACCCTGGCTTTAAATGTCCGCTCCTTGAAACAGAGAACTTTGAAGACTATTTTCTTGAATTTGAGTCTTCCTCCTATCAACTAACGGAATTAAATTCGGGATTAAGAAAAGAAAGCAAATGGCCGCTGGATTTAAAAAACAACAAGCTGTTCTTATCAAAAACCCTTTTCGATAAAGATGCTTTAGTCTTTGAAAATAATCAGGTAAACAGGATCAGCCTTTGTTCTGGATCTTCTGATCACAAAATTATTATGGAGTGCGCGGGCTGGCCGTATTTTGGCATTTGGTCAAAAAAGGGGTGTGAAGAATTTGTTTGTCTTGAGCCTTGGTATGGGATTGCCGACAAAGAAACAAGCACGCAGAATTTTGTTAAGAAAGATGGAATTATAACGCTTGAAGCGCAAAAGGAGTTTAGTTGCAGCTTTTCAATCACTTTTAAATAGATTTTGTTAATTTTCTCGATTTCAATGGGTTGAAACACGAAATTAGTAAAGAAATTTTGTTATTTTTAGCCTCCTTAAAAATCAATACAATGAATATTACGAAACACGATATTGACAATTTAAACGCCGAAATAACCATTTCAGTGAGTCCTAACGATTATGAAAGCCGTGTAACTGAAGGCATTAAAAAAGTACAAAGACAAGCTAACATGCCGGGTTTTAGACCTGGTAAAGTGCCAACCGGTCTTATTAAAAAACAATATGGGACACAAATCCTTGTTGATGAGATCAATAAATTACTTAGTGATAGCCTTAACAAGTATATTGAAGAAAACAAGATTGAAATTCTTGGAAATCCCTTGCCTAAAGATCAAACTTCTGTTGACTTTAACAAACAAACTGATTTCGAATTCGTTTACCACTTAGGATTAGCGCCTGATTTTAAAGTAAATCTGGATAACAAAAACACTTTTACTTATAAAACTGTAAAAGTAGATGACGCTTTAATTGAAAAATATTTAACGGATATTCGTCGTAACTACGGAAAACCAACAAGCCCGGATGTTTCCACTGAAAAGGACGTTGTGTTTGTTGACATTAACGAATTAGACGAAACTGGCGCAATTAAGCCAGGTGGGATTTACAAAAGCACAAGCGTAAGTTACGATCGCACTCAAAGTGAAGCAGCAAAAGCAAAATTATTAGGTCTTAAAAAAGACGATAAAGTGGTAATAAGCATCAACGATCTTTACGAAACCGCTTTGGATAAAAGTGTTTCTTTAGGCATTGATAAAGACCTTGCAGAAACAACAAATTGTAATTTACAATTAACGGTTAAAAATATTTCACGTTTAGAGGATGCAGAGCTTGATCAGGACTTGTTTGATAAAGTTTATGGTGCGGGGAAAATTACTTCAGAAGAAGAATTCAAAAATAAGATTCGCGAAGAGCTAGGATTGATGTTCAATGCTGACTCTGAGAAATTCTTAAGAACAGAAGTGGAGAACAAGCTTGTTGAAAAAACAAACCTGCAACTTCCTGATACTTTCTTAAAAAAATGGTTAGCTGTTGCCAACGAAAAACCGGTAACAGAAGAGGAAATCGAAAAAGATTACCCGAACTATGCTAAAGCAATGCAATGGCGCCTAATTGAAAACAAGATCATTAAAGACAATAACATCACCGTAACAGGCGACGAAGCTAAAGACGAAGCGAAATTATTTATCAAAAGCGAATATGCCCGTTACGGACAGGCCGCTACGGAAGAAGATTTAGAAAAAATCTCTAAAGATCTTTTGAGCAAAGAAAAAGAAGCCCAACGTATTTTCGAAAATCTTTACAGCAAAAAAGTACTAGGTTTGATTAAGGAAAAATGTACACTCGACACTAAAGAAGTTAGCTATGATGAATTTTTCAAAAACTAATTGAGTTTCAAAACCATTAAAAGCCCGTTCTAACTGCAGAACGGGCTTTTTTGTTTTCGAGGCCTACAAAAACTAAACAGCTGTTTCTTATCTCAGATTTTTATTTTACTTTCATTTCAAATCTTGTTTGTTTACGGTGCTACCTGAAAAACATAACTTCACAAACCCAAGACCACACTCGCTGGTAACTCTTCTTTTTGTGTTCCTCTTACTCACAATGTTTACGGTGCATGTTGCGGTTTATTTCAAGCTAAATCTTGGCTTTATTGATTCAGACCAACCTTATATGTGGCTTGGCGCCCACGATTATGCGAAGGGGCTTTTTTACGAGCCGCGCTATTACGGCCAAAGCTACAGTACTTTTATGGAAGCACTTTTCGCGGTTCCTTTTGTGTGGATGAACCTGCCGGTATATTGTGCAGTTCCTCTGGCTACGCATCTCATCTTTCTTTTTCCCTTTTTGTTTTCTTCTCTTTACTTGTTCTTTCACAATAAGAAGCCGGCCGCTCTGCTTATCATTGCTTTGACTCTCTGCCTACCCGCAGATTATGACCTTCTGACCAGCCTTCCCCGAGGCTTTGTGACCGGATTATTTTTTACTTCCTTTTTTGTAATAAACATTCTCAATCCCACTAATTTTCGCTTCATTTTCCTCAACACATTTTTTGCTGTTCTCGGCTATTTTGTAAATCCAAACTCTGTATTGGTTAGCGCGCCTTTTTTGTTTTACATTTTTCTACACCACTACAAAAATCCACGCTATTATTACATCACCTTCTCTGCTTTGTTTTTGTATTGGCCGCTTCATTTATTTTTTGATCGGTTTTACATTTCTCATCCCGACTATGTGATGAGTGTTATTCATTACAATTTTTCTTTAGACTTCTTATGGCAGAACATTTCCAGCCTTGACAGTCGTTTTGCGCAGCTCTCTTTCTTTTTTCCCAACAATTGCCTTTTGCTTTTATGTGTAATGCTTTTGGTTTCGATCTTTTTATTCCGGAAAAACAAAAAAGCATTTGCGTCGTTTTTGATCTTTATTGCAGTGCTTCTGTTTTCTTTTTGTTCGGGGAAAACATCAGAGGGCTCCACCTGGGCGTATATGTCTTACAGCCGCATGTACTTAGGAATCCCGATATTCATTTGTCTGTTTATTCCACTTTTTGAATTAAACATAAGGAACTGTCTTCTTTTGCCTTTCTGCATTCCTTTACTTTTCTCAGCCTACAAAATCTTAAACCTAGAAAAGTTGGTTGGACGCCACTACGATAGCCGCAACTTTCATGGTGTGCGGGTATTGCCATTAAAAGATGCATTGCAGATCATTTCCTTTTACAAAAAAGTTTGTGCGGAAAGAAATATGGATTTCATGCTCATTTCTAATCGCTTCTGGCTTAACAATGTGGTTTGTTACGGTGGGCCCGCCATTTACGATGATTATCAGGATACGCAGGAGACCAAGTTTGATAAGCGCTACTGGATGCGCGCCAAAACCAATAAAAAAATATATGAAACTTTTATCCTTGTGTCTTCTTTGGGTCAGTTCAAAGAATTATTACCTAAGCACACTTATTTCGAATTAGAAAAACTGGACGATTATGGATTATTCCTAGTCAACAGCAACACTTTAAAAACAGAAGATTTTATAAAGTTTATAAATGCCTACGAGCCTTATGATTAAGGAAATTCTTAGCGTGCGTTGAACAACCAGCCGCTTGGGTCCATTGTCTTTTGGCCTTTCCAGATCTGCAGATTCATAGACGTTTTATCATCATCTTCGTTGTACATGACTGTGCCGATCACTTGTCTAACGCTAACCTTCTGCCCGGTTTTTACCAGAATATCTCCTAAATTACAGTACACACTTAAATACTCCCCGTGTCTTATGATCACCAGCTTTCCGCCAGTTGGAGAGACAGCTATACTCGTTACTTCCCCTTCAAATACAGCGCGGGCTTGTGTGCCTTTTGTAGCGCAGATCTCCAGACCATTATTAAACATCATAAATCCTTTTATAGCGGGATGCTCATGTTCGCCATAGGTTTCACAGATGACGCCTTTAGCAACGGGCCATGGTAATTTGCCGCGGTTGTTTGAAAAGTCAGCGCTTAACGCCACAGCTTCTTCGCTTAGTTCAGGGACAGAAGGACGCTCAACCTTTTCGGGTTTTGTTGGTACTTCCGCTATCGCTTCGTTCTTTTTTTCAGGAATTGTTTTCAGACCAGCATCTTTTTTCTTTTTATCCTCTTTGGCTTTCTTTACTGCCGCTGCAACACGCGCGTCCTCAGCTCTTTCCGCTTCTTCCATTTTTCGTTTAATTTCTGCTTCAATCAATCGTTTAATGGAGAGCTGCAATTGCACGGCATCTTCCTTTTTCTTTTCGAGTTCGGCTTTTAGTTCCTTCTCTTTCTTCTGAAGCTCGGTAAGTACCTGCTCCTGTTCTGTTTTTTCACCGCTGAGTTGCATCTTCTCTTCCTGCTCATTTCCGAGAAGCGCATTTTTTTCACGCCGTTGATCTATCAGTTCTTTCAATTTTGCATCCAGAGTTGTTTGCGTATTGATGATGTCGATTGCTTGTTTTTTTCTGAACTCAGAATATTGCTGCATGTATTTTAAACGCGAATATGCCTGGTTAAAACTTTCAGCCGCAAAAATATACATGAGTGCGCTGTAGGCATCCTGATTGCGTTGCGCAAACACGATCATCTGCGCGTATTCCTTTTTAAGCTTCTCTAAACTATTTCTTAATTGTAGACTTTCGTTTTCGTTCCTTTTAATGTCCTTGTTTAACTCTGACAACTGGAGGTTAATCATATTGATAAGCTCCTGGCGTTTTTCAAGCTTCATATTAATATTGACTAACGCGCCGATGGAAGATTTTTTATTTGCTTTTGTTTCGCTTAGCATTGTGTTGATCTCGCGAATTTCTTCGTTAATCTTCTGCTTTTTCTTTTCAAGATCTCTTTTGGAATTTTTAGAAGGATGCTGGGCATATGCCGGAAAGACAAATACAACAGAACAAATAAATGCTGCGAGCAGCACTAGTTTATTTCTTTTGTATCTGAATAGGATCATATTTTGCCGGAATGTTTAAGAACAGCTTTTGTGGCGTATTTTTCTCTATGCGAACATAGTCAATTTTTATGTTTGCTTTTTTCTGTGCCACTATATCAATATCAACATGGTATGGTGCATAAACACTATCCTTTTGTGTGAAATCAGAGTAGTTTGCAATGAACATCCTGTTGGTGGATGGTTCTCTGAATTCATTCTTTAAGATCTTATAGTTGTCGGGGTTTAAAGTGAGCGTCTGCAGAGAGTTTTTAGGTTCTGAAGCACCCGCCTGGATTTTCCTGAGGCGCCGTTTACGTTCTGTACTCAATAAATAACGGCAGTTCTGACGATCGGTTACAGGTTTTAACTTTGCTTCGTCCTCCTGAAAATCTGCACTATTACCAAATAGCACAGCTTGCACCAAATCAAAATCCAGATCTGCATTCAACAGATCATTTATGTAGTTAAAATCTCCCTTAAAATAAAGATTTCTGTTTGCATCGATCCGAATTTTTACCGAATCACGGGTAATCAGAATCTTAGCGATGTCGATTGTAAGCTTTTCAATGATAATAAAGATCGCGCTGTCTTTTCTGCATTTTATTCGCGCAACCAAACTGTTTTCCTCATTCTCAATTGTTGCTTCTACATTGGCCTTGGCAGAGATCCATTCAAAATTAAATTCATTGTCCTTCACATGCCGGCTCAAAGTTCGTGCGCTTTTGTAGTCGAGCCTGCAGCGGTTGTTTAAAGTGTCATCCACTGCAACTACCGGTGTTTCCGTTTTCTGGGTTTTCTTTTTGTTCTTACAGGATGAAATGATTCCCGTTAAAAGAAGCGTGTAAAAAATTACCGAACAATATTTAAAAGCAGTACTAGTCATTCAGTTTTTTTGTTTTTATTTTATTTGCCAGACTTTCTGAATTGCCTCCATTTTGTTTGGCAGCTTCCCATTGTTTAAGAGCCTCTGATGTTTTATTTAATCTAAAGAGCACATCGCCATAGTGTTCAAGGATAGTTGGATTTTTTGGGCCCAAGCTCACTGCCTTTACTAAAAATGCTTCCGCCTCTGTGTATTTTTTTTGCTGATACAAAATCCAGCCATAAGTGTCTAAATAACTTCGGTCGTTTGGTCGGAGATCGTTAGAGCGTTTAGATAATTTTTCCGCTTTTTCAAGATTCTCGTTGCGCAGCGACAGGTAATACGCGTAATTATTCAACACATAAGTATTGTCGGCATTGATCTTCAAAGCCTCTTCGAAACTCATGTCAGATTTTTGATAGTCCTTCGCGTAAAAGTAAGCGTCTCCTAAAAGACTTAGAAAATCAATCCTCTGTGAGTTATCAGTAGCAAATTCCGTTCCATCATTCAAAGACTGAATTGCTTTTTTGTAATTTTTTAACTCTGTGTTTGCTATGCCGTTGTATTTGTAGTTTGCGGGAAGGCTGGGAAAAACTTCTATGGCCTTTGTGCTGTGATGTTCCAATGAATCGAACTGCTGTAGTTGATAGTCGTTATACAATAAACTTTCCCAGACCCTAAAATCGCGCCGTTCGCCCATAGCGGCCTTGTAATAATATACAGAGGCCTCTTTAAATTTTTTATCGAAACGTAAAAAATCAGCGTACAAAGCATTTGCTTCGTTAGATTGCGGGTGCACCTCCAGCATGATTACAGCCAACTCTACTCCATGCTCAAAAGCGTTCTTTTCATGCGTTTCAGCCCGGTTGTAAAAAGAAAGTAAAATGCTCGCTTTAGTTTCAACGTCCAGATCGGGATTTAAAAAGGCTTTTTTTAAGTTCTCGTAAGCCAACGCATCGTTTCCCTTTGCACTATAGTAGTTGTGAAGCGCCAGGTTAATTTCCGGGTTATTGGCATCCACCTTCATGATCTTGTCATACATTAACTTCGCACTTTCAAGATCGTTCAGCTCGAGGTAAAATTCGGCGAGGTAACCATAGTACCGAGGTTCGCTTAAATCCGAATCTGAAAGTTTTTTAAGCTCCGCTTCTGCCTCCTTTATTTTTTTCTGACTCTTAAGCAGCTTTACTTTATTAAGAGTTATCTGCTCATTTACGCCATAAGTTTTTTCAAGGTCATCATAAATTTTGTACGATTTGTCGTAGTAACCCATCACTGCATACTCAATAGCAAGGTCTTCCTTGTATTCATTCCTGGCGGGAAATTTTTTTATGAGTGCTTCTCTAACCTTTACAGCCTGACTATACTGGCGGGTGGCGTTATAACAATCTACCAGTAAAAGCTGGTACCATTCGTTATTCGGATCGGCTTCGGCACAAAATTTAGCATTTGCTAGCGCCTGTTCATTGGATCCCAACAATTTATAGATTGTTCCCATTTCGTAACGAATGGCTGGATCTGCAGGCTCAATGTTCTTACATTCTTCGAAAAGTTTCAGGGCCTCCTGGAGATTTCCTTTTTTCCTTTGCAAACAGGCTTCCACATAAATGTACCCCATACGGGCATAGTTGACCTCTTCAGAGGGTTGCACGTTTCCCTTTATCGCCGGGTCTTTAACCCCAACGCCTCCTTTTTTACTTTTACAGGAAATGACTGTTGCCAGAAAGAGTGTAAATGCAAAGCAGGATAAAATATGTTTTGTTGCTCTAAACAATGAGTTGAGTGTAGTCGCTAATGCTTATGTCTATTGGTTTTCCGTTTACCTCAGCGCCGATTCCCAACATGCTGTTAGTAATGTTAGCGTTATTTATTTTAGCGTCCGTTTGAATAATAGAATTTCTCAAAATGCTGTTTGAAACCTTGCTGTTAGCACCAATGCTTGCATGCGGACCAACTATAGAATCTTTTAGCTCTACATTGTCGCCGATAAAACAGGGTTCAATGATAATGCTGTTGGTGTTCTTAATATTTTTTCCTTTCAAATGCGCTTTGCCTTTATCAAACTCCAGTACACGTTGATTTGTATAAACAGTCGCATTTTTATTTCCGCAATCGAGCCATTCTGTAACCTGTCCGGGCATAAACTTAGTCCCTTTTTGTTTCATGTTTTCGAGTGCGTTTGTCAATTGGAACTCTCCTTTTTCGGTGATATTGTTATCGAGCAAATATTGCAATTCGCTTTTCAGATAGTCTCCGTCTTTGAAATAATAGATCCCTATGATGGCTAGGTTGCTTACAAATGTTTCCGGTTTCTCAACGAAATCAGTAATCATTCCGTTTGCATCTAATTTCACAACGCCGAACTGGCTGGGATCGTCGATTTTCTGAACCCAGATCACACCTTCCTGTTCCGTATCCATAATAAAATCAGCTTTAAACAGGGTATCGGCAAAAGCAACCACTGTTTTGCCTTTAATAGCATCTTTGGCGCACATAATGGCGTGAGCAGTTCCCAGCGCTTTATCCTGGTAATAAATACTTCCTTTTGCACCCTGACTTTCTGCCACTTTAATGAGATTCTGCTCTACTTCAGCCCCAAAATCGGGGCCAATTACAAACGCGATCTCGTTAACCTTCTGACCGCACACCTTGGTAATATCTTCTACAAGACGCTGAACAATTGCTTTCCCTGCAACGGGAATTAAGGGCTTGGCGGTAGTTAGGGTATGTGGGCGCATTCGCTTACCTTTGCCCGCCATTGGTATGATAATTTGCATAGAATTGTATTGTCACGCAAAAATAGCATAATTTAATATGTTTACCGGTAAAATGACTGCTAAAAAATACTTTATCGCTATAGTAATTTCCGATCCTTTATTCAGCGAAATTGAGGCTTTAAAGCAGTATTTATTCGAAAAGCATGGCCTAAAAGGCGCGTTGAGAAGTCCGGCACACATTACCCTTCACCGGCCTTTTGAATGGAAGGAAGAAAAAGAGGCAGACTTACTTCAAAAAATATCGAATTTCAGCTTCCAAAGTTCTATTAAGATAGAATTAAAGGACTTTGCATTTTTTGAACCCAGGGTGATTTACGCAAACGTGATTAAGAATGATCCTCTTTTCCAAGTTCATAATGAACTTACATATTTTGCAAAAAAAGAACTGAAGCTCTTTAATGAGGCAGAAGACAGGAGAGGCTTTCATCCCCACGTGACTGTTGCTTTCAGAGATCTTAAGAAGCCAAAGTTTTATGAACTACAAAAAGAATTCGAATCAAAAAAGCTTAGCGGTCATTTTGAATACACTGGATTTAGCATTTTGAAGTTGGGGAAAAGGTGGGAAGAGCTTCATGCCTTTACTCAATAAAAAAAGGCTCTTCCTGAAATCTTGTTTTCCCGAAAAGTTTTTTTGACAATATCCTCAAGAACTGCTCGTGCTAATCGAGACGTATATTAAGCCTGCATTACAAGTTGAAGTCAAAGTAAATCTTTCATAACAAAATGATAAATAAGCATTAACGAGCATCTGCAGTAGCAGGCTTACATTCGTATAAAAATATAATTATGAAAAAAACCCTATGTTACTTTGTATTTGCGTTGACGATTCTGGTGAACCGGAATGCAGTATTAGCACAACCCACAGATTTATTTATTTCAGAATACGTTGAAGGCAGCAGCTTTAATAAGGCCCTGGAAATGTATAACGGAACTTCCGCGGCCATTGATCTTACCGCAGGACAATATATTCTTGAATTTTATTTTAACGGAGCTACAACCTCTTCATCCCTTGCGCTAACGGGCACAGTGCTTGCCGGAGCCACTTATGTGGTTGCGCATACTTCTGCTGTGCTGAGTTTTACTCCACAACTAAGCTCAGGAGCGGTTAACTTTAATGGCGACGATGCCATAGTTCTAAAAAAAGGCGGTGTTTCCGGAACAGTGCTGGATGTCATCGGTCAGGTAGGTTTTGATCCCGGAACACAATGGGGCTCCAACGACACTTGCACGCTAGATAGGACGATCCGTCGCAAAGCTTCTATATGCCAGGGAGATGTAACAATCTCGAACGTTTTTTTCATTGCTCCGGAGTGGGATGGATTCCCACTCAATACATTTACTGGTTTGGGTTCCCACACTGTAAGCTGCACTGCTCCTCCAACATCAACTAATGCCGGACTTTCGGTGTCGCCTGTCTCTTTGAGCTTTACAACTCTTGCTAACGTGCCTTCAGCGACGCTGGCTTACGTTGTAACTGGCAACACACTTACTGCCCCGGTAACACTTTCTGCTTCGGCTTTCTTCGAAATTTCTCTTTCTTCTTCCGGACCATTCTCGACAAGCCTTTCCATACCTTCGGCCTCGTTTTCTCCTACTTTTACAATTTACGTTCAATATGTTCCCACAACTAGTGGAAGCAATACAGGCACTGTAGAACATACCAGTAATACTTACACAGCTACTTTGAATCTTAGCGGAACCGCTCTCACTTTAACACCAGTTTACCAGATTCAGGGTTCCTCTTCTGCCAGCTCCTTTACAAACCAGGTGGTGTTTACAGAAGGTATTGTTACAGGAGATTATCAGGCAACAACCGAACTTGCCGGCTTCTATATACAAGACCTTGCGGGTGATAACAATACTGCAACCTCTGACGGAATTTTTGTTTCCAACAGCTCTTTTACCGTTAACGCAGGTGATTACGTGCGTCTGACAGGAACAGTAGAGGAATATTTTGGCCGTACACAGATAAAATCTGTCACTTCCCTCAGCGTTCAAAGCACAGGAAACACAATTACCGCAGTAACTGCAAGTTTACCTGTAACTTCCCTGAACGATTTTGAAAAGCTTGAGGGCATGAAAGTGCTGTTTACTCAGTCGCTCACTGTGTCTGAAGTATACACTCTTGCGCGCTATGGAGAGGTATTGCTTTCTTCTGGCGGACGTCTTGTGCAGCCAACAGGTTTTATAGATCCAAATGACGCTGTGGCCAGCGGTACTATTAGTACAGGCAGCAGTAATGTAACAGCAGTTACAGCGCAGCAAAATCTTAACGATCTCAATAAAATAACCCTTGATGACAAAAGCAGTGTGCAAAATCCTACAATCGTTCCCTATGTAGATCCGATTAACAGTACTCTGCGTTGCGGGAGCAGTTTGGCCAACCTGCAAGGTATTATGGATTATGCTTTCAGTCTTTATAGAATACAGCCCCTCATTGCCCCGGCATTTACTTATGCTGCCAGACCTTCAGTGCCGGCCCTTGGTGGAGCTAATGTAAAAGTGGCTAGTTTTAATGTGCTGAATTATTTTAACGGTAATGGCAGCGGAGGCGGTTTCCCGACCAGCAGAGGCGCATCTACCGCGACAGAATTTTCACGTCAACGCGCTAAGATCATTGAAGCTATTAAACAAATGAGTTGTGATGTAGTAGGTTTGATGGAAATGGAAAATGACGGTGATGGCTCACAATCAGCAATCGCTGATTTAGTAAGTGGTCTTAATACGTCAATAGGCAGCACAACCTATACTTACGTTTTGGATCCAACTACAACAAATGGTGGCACCGGCACCGATGCAATAAAAGTGGCGCTTATTTATAAACCCGCGGAGTTAACTTGCGTAGGTCTTGCCAAATCTGATAACAACGTTATACATAACCGTCCGCCCCTGGCTCAGACTTTTATGCTAAATAGCAATAGTGAAAAATTCTCTGTTGTAGTTAATCACTTTAAGTCAAAAAGCTGTAGTGGTTCTACGGGCCTTAATACAGATCAGAATGACGGGCAGGGTTGCTATAACGATACACGCAGACAACAGGCCACCGCTTTACTTTCTTATATTACTACAATTGTAACTCAATCTGGAGATAATGATATAATCGCTATAGGCGATTTTAATGGTTACGAGCAGGAAGATCCTATTGACAGGTTAATTGCCGGCGGCTTAACTCACCTTCTTAATAACACTTATTCTTATGTCTTCAATGGTCAATCGGGTTCGCTGGATCATGCCTTTGTGTCCCAATCATTAGGAGTTCAGGTTACAGGAGCGGACAAGTGGCATATCAATGCTGACGAACCTATTGCAAAAGATTACAACCAGGAGTTTAATCCCGCGTACATGTATACAGCTGATGCATATCGTTCTTCCGATCATGATCCTGTTATGGTTGGCCTTTACCTGGAGCCTGCTTTCACAATTAGCGTTGCAGCTACAACAAGTGTAGGATGCTTTGGAAACTCTACGGGCGCAGCTACTATCAGCGTTACCGGCACAACAAGTGCACTTACTTATAGCTGGCTCCCAAATGGTGGTAATACCTTAACAGCGCAAAACCTTCAGGCAGGAACATACACCGTTTCCGTTTCTGATGGAACAACTACTGCAATAACAACGATTACTATTACACAGGCACCAGCTCTTACAGGCAGTGTGTCTTCACAAACTTCACTTACCTGCAATGGCTCAGGCAATGCTACTGCCAGCATCTCTGCCAACGGCGGAACCGGAGCGTATACTTATAGTTGGTCTCCGGCAGGGGGTAATACTGCTTCAACAACATCCTTGCAGGCCGCAACTTACACCGTTACTATAAAAGACGCTAACCTCTGCACAAAAATCCAGACGCTCACTATCACTCAACCTCCTGCAATCACTGTTAGCCTCGTGGGATCGGCAAGCGTTTCCTGTAACGGAGGAAATAATGGATCGGCAACCGTTACCGCCAATGGAGGCACGGGCGCATTCACTTATTCTTGGTCGCCTTCGGGCGGAAGCAATCCTTCAGGTAGCGGGTTACAAGCAGGAACCTACTCTGTTATTGTTAAGGACTTTAATCTTTGCTCGCTAACTCAAACACTTACAATAGCACAACCCTTGGCTATAACTATTAATCTTACGGGATCTTCCAGCGTTACATGTAATGGAGGAAGTAATGGATCGGCAACCGTTACCGCCAATGGAGGTATAGGAGCTTTAACTTACTCGTGGACAACCGGTAGCACTCTTGGCTCTGCCTCTTCTATCACCGCGGGAATTTACACCGTAATCGTAAAAGACGCCAATGCATGTGCTGTTTCCCAAACAATGGTTATCACAGAGCCAGCTATAATTATAGCCAATCTGGCTGGTCCTACAAACGTAACCTGTCATGGCCTTGCTAACGGCTCTGCCACCCTGAATGTAACCGGAGGAACTGGCAGTTACACTTATTCATGGACCCCAACTGGCGGAACAAACGGCAGCGCGAATCAGCTGGCGCCCGGACTTTACACGGTATTTGTAAAAGATGCGAACTTATGCAACGTGACAAAAACCTTAACCATTAGTCAACCTGCTATGATTGATGTATCTACCAATGTGAATGGAGCTACCATTCAGGCGAATGCAAAGAACTCTAGTTACCAATGGACGAATTGTGATAACAACTATTCTTTTTTAGCAGGAAATACGCAGCAGTTTTTTACAGCCACATTAACAGGTAAGTATGCGGTAATAGTTTCAAAAGATGGTTGCTCAGATACAAGCAGTTGTGTAAGCATTATTTTGACCGGGCTTCTTAAAAATACAGAATTTACAGCGCTTTCAATATATCCAAATCCGGTAAAAGATATTCTGACGGTTATTGGCGGCAATCTTTCTCAAAATGCTTTAATAACTATTTATAGCAGCACCGGTTCTTTGGTTTATTCATCTCTGGCGAAAGACGGCAAGACATCTATCGATTTAAGCAGCTATACCAATGGTATTTATTTTATGCATGTACAAACTGATGGTATTTCCACTATCAGGAAGGTCGTTAAAATAGACTGATGATTTTTCACGCTGAGATTTATTTCAGCACAGGATTCCTAAACAGAAAAGCTGCTCCAAGGTGGCTTTTCTGTTTTAGCATAAGTTTTGAGGAAACGATATTTAAATCTATTCTAAATAAGCCTTCTTTACCTAATACAAACAGTTTCAGCCATTTTAAAGGTTATACCTTTCCGAATACTGAAATCATTTCCCTCAAAACTTGATTGTATCCGTTTTGCTTAATACATTTGCCTTGCACATTTCACGCAACATTTAGTCAAAAAGCATTATGAGTAAAAAATCAGGTTTTCTATATTCTTCAATCGGGAAAAAAGTTGTTATGGGCTTAACAGGCCTTTTCTTAATTTCCTTTTTAGTAGTTCACTGTTTCTTGAATAGCTTCATCTTTTTTAATGATGGCGGCACTATGTTCAACGCCGGTGCCGATTTCATGGCGCACAACTGGATTATTCGTTTTGGCGAAATCGTTCTTTTTGTAGGCTTGATTATACACATAGTTCAAGCATTAGTCCTTACTCTTGAAAACAGAAAGTCTCGGCCTATCGCCTACGCACAGGTAAACGGTGCTGCCAATTCAAGCTGGTACAGTCGTTCTATGGGTCTGTTAGGAACTTTGCTTTTAATTTTCCTGATTATTCATCTTGCCCATTTTTGGGTAGTTTCACGTTTTACTGGCATTGATAATTATCCTGGCATTAATCATACAGACGTTAATGGCCATGAAAACCTTTACGCAGTTATGCAGGTTACTTTTACTCAACTGTGGGTGGTGATCGTTTATTGTTTGGCAATGATTTCTTTGGCTTACCACTTGCTTCATGGCTTCCAGTCAGCTTTTCAGACTTTAGGCTTAAATCATAAAAAGTATACCCCGCTTATTAAATCTGTCGGAATGTGGTTTTCCATCCTTATTCCTGTGATTTTTGCGGCCATGCCAATTGCTATGCATTTCGGCTTAATAAAATAACTGAACGCGGAAATCGTAAATCGTAAATAACAAAATTGTAAATATTTTCAATATGGCTTCATCACCAAAATTAAACTCAAAAATACCGGAAGGAACGATTGAGAACAAATGGACCAAATACCGTTCTACAGTTCACTTGGTAAATCCCTCCAATAAACGTAGCCTTGAGGTTATCGTAGTAGGTTCAGGTTTAGCGGGTTCTTCTGCGGCTGCTTCTTTGGCTGAAATGGGCTACAAGGTAAAAGTTTTTTGTTTTCAGGATTCGCCCAGGCGCGCGCATAGTATTGCCGCACAGGGTGGCGTGAATGCTGCAAAAAACTATCAGAATGACGGCGACAGTGTTTACCGTTTATTCTACGATACAATTAAAGGCGGTGATTATAGAGCCCGCGAAGCCAACGTTCACCGTTTAGCCGAAGTGTCAACGAATATTATTGATCAGTGTGTGGCACAGGGCGTGCCTTTTGCACGCGAATACGGCGGAACTTTAAGTAACCGCTCCTTTGGTGGAACTCAGGTTCAACGTACGTTTTATGCTGCAGGACAAACAGGTCAGCAGTTGTTATTAGGTGCTTACAGCGCTTTGCAGAGACAAATTGGAATGGGTGCCGTTACCATGATGACGCGCCATGAGATGATGGACGTTGTAAACATTGATGGCAAATGCCGCGGCATTATTGCCCGCGACCTTGTTACAGGAAAATTGGAGCGCCATTTTGGACACGCTGTTTTGTTGTGTACAGGAGGATATGGCAACGTGTTTTATTTATCAACCAACGCTATGGGCTGCAATGTAACTGCCGCTTGGAAAGCACACAAAAAAGGCGCATTCTTTGGTAACCCATGCTATACGCAAATTCACCCGACTTGTATCCCTGTTTCGGGAGATCATCAATCAAAATTAACCTTGATGTCGGAGTCGCTGCGAAACGACGGAAGAATCTGGGTCCCTAAAAAGAAAGATGATGCGCGCAAAGCTGTTGATATTCCTGAAGAAGAAAGAGATTATTACCTGGAACGCAGATACCCTGCCTTTGGTAACCTAGTGCCGCGTGACGTTGCCAGCCGCGCTGCAAAAGAGCGTTGTGATGCAGGCTATGGCGTTGGCACGAGTAAAATGGCGGTGTATCTTGATTTTGCTGCTAACACAGAACGTTACGGAAAAATAGAGGCCACTAAATTGAACCTACAGAATCCAAGCAAAGAAGAAATCATGCGTTTGGGTAAAGAAGTGGTAAAAGAAAAATACGGCAATTTGTTTGATATGTACAAACAAATTACCGACGAAAATCCTTACGAAATGCCAATGCGCATTTATCCTGCTGTTCACTACACCATGGGTGGATTATGGGTAGATTATAACTTAATGACAACCGTTGAGGGCTTATACGCTCTGGGTGAAGCAAACTTTAGCGATCACGGAGCTAACCGCCTGGGAGCATCTGCTTTAATGCAGGGTTTAGCGGACGGTTATTTTGTAATTCCATACACTATTGGTGATTATTTATCGGAAGAGATTCGTACAAAAGCAATTCCAACAGACAACGAAGCGTTTGTAAAAGCAGAGAAAGATGTTCAGGAACGCATTGATAAACTGTTGTCCATAAAAGGCAAAAAATCAGTGGATAATTTCCACAAACGTTTAGGAAAAATAATGTGGGAAAAATGTGGTATGGCCCGCAACGAAGAAGGTTTAAACTGGGCTATTACTGAAATACAAAAATTACGTGCCGAATTTTGGAGCGATGTTTTTGTGCCAGGTACTGCGAATGAATTTAATTCAGAATTGGAAAAGGCTGGCAGAGTAGCTGATTTTATTGAGTTAGGGGAACTAATGTGCATTGATGCTTTAAATCGTGAAGAGAGTTGCGGCGGACATTTTCGCGAAGAATTTCAAACACCTGAAGGAGAAGCCTTGCGCGATGACGAAAAATTCGCGTTCGTTTCTGCCTGGGAATTCAAAGCTGAAAGTCAGTTCGAGTTGCACAAGGAGGAATTAAAATACGAGAACATTAAGATCGCGCAGAGAAGTTATAAATAGGTTAAACGTTAAAGAGTTTGATAAATGGCAAATTTAAGTTCTTTTGAGGAGTTAGTGTGTTGGAAAGAGGCGGCTTCGTTAAGAAGAAACGTAAGGAGTGTAACAAAAAAGTTTCCTCCTGAAGAAAAATTCAGACTAACGGATCAATTGATAAGGGCTTCACGTTCCGCAACAGCTAATATTGCTGAAGGGTTTGGAAGGTATTATTATCAGGAGAACACACAATTTTGCAGACATTCAAGAGGCTCTTTACATGAAATTATTGACCACTTGATTGTTGCTAACGAAGAGGAATTTATCACTGAGAATGAATTAAACGAGTTGAAACAGCATACCCTTAAGAGCATAGCAATTTTGAATGGGTATATAAATTATTTGCAGAGAGCAAAAATTGATAGCTCAACAACTAATAACAAATAACTTATAACGATTAACCTTTAAAAGGAATCAAAAAAAATAAAAGATTATGAGTCACGGAAATATGAACCTCACTTTAAAAGTGTGGAAACAAAAAAACAAAAACGAAAAAGGTCGTTTTGAAACCTACATGGCTAAAGGCATATCGCCAGACATGTCTTTCTTAGAAATGTTTGATGTTTTAAACGAACAATTAATTACGGAAGCGAAAGAACCCATTGCTTTTGATCACGATTGTCGTGAAGGCATTTGCGGGATGTGTAGTATGTACATCAATGGCCGTCCACACGGACCGAAACAGGGCGTTACGACCTGCCAGTTGCACATGCGAAGCTTTAAAGATGGCGACACCATTGTGGTGGAACCGTGGAGAAGCGCCGCTTTCCCTGTAATTAAAGATTTAGCGGTTGACCGTTCTTCTTTTGACAGGATTATGGCTTCTGGCGGATTCGTTTCTGTGAATACTGGTAATGCCAAGGACGCTAATAATATTTTGATTAATAAAGACGATGCGGATACTGCTTTTAATGCAGCAGCCTGTATTGGTTGTGGAGCCTGCGTTGCTGCTTGTAAAAATTCAAGTGCCATGCTTTTCGTTTCTGCAAAAGTTTCTCAACTGGCTTTATTACCACAAGGACAGATTGAAAAGAAAGACCGCGTGTTAAACATGGTGAAACAAATGGATGAAGAAGGGTTTGGAAACTGCACCAACACCGGCGCGTGCGAAGCTGAATGTCCTAAAGGGATTTCTTTAGAGAACATTGCCCGCATGAACCGCGAATACATTGGTTCTAGCCTAACCTAAAAAGATAATTTTTGAGATGAGTAAACCCGTTCTTTTATGAAGAACGGGTTTTTTTGGTTTACGTCATTCTTTTTGATTTCTAAAAACGGCGGCCACTTCAATTTGTTTTTTTGCCTATCCCTTGCAAAAACGTATCACATCATAAGTAAAAAAGTTCTATGCCAACTAATAAATTTCCAGATTCACTTCCCACATGAAAATGAAGGGAACCCCATTTTTCCTCCCGAATTAACATGCACGTAAAGATGTATTTATAAAAATTTACTATTTTTGTTCTACCCCGTCTTTATCACTTCTATGACTATGAAAACAAAAATTTCACGTTACAATCTAATGCTCTTAGTTTTTTATGCTCAAAATGTTTAGTTGCTAATACTAACACAAGCTCTAATAGCACTGCCAAAGCCGAAAAATTAAAAGAAAAACTATCCTCAGGAGAAATTTCTCTTTCTTCGTTTGCTTTTAGCCAAAACAAAGGTCGGTTACATGGCTATGATGGCTTGCCGCACTCGGAGGTTATGTTTTCTTTGCAGCAAGGTGGCACACAGATTTTTGTTCTGGAGAAAGGGATTGCTTATCAATTCACCAAAACACATTACCCCAAAGGTTATCAGGAATTACTACATAGTGTCTGTCCGAAAACTAGGTGTTTGGATGGAAAAATTCAGTTTCGAGGCGTGTTAAAAAAAATGATTGTGAGGTTTACTGGGGTAAATGAGCGATTATTTTTTTTGACACAACGACGAAAATGGAGTTTTCGGCCAAACACTACATAACAAATTCTCCTCTCCTGAAGACATAGAAAAAATGGAGGTTATGCAAAAACATATTCGAACAGAAACGTTTCGTATGGATATGACTTTAGTAGGGGCCAATAAAAACGCCCGAATCAAAACAGAAGGTAAAAATAGATACTATTCCAATTTTTACGATCACAACCTCTTAACTGTTCATTCATACAGCAAAATCATTTACCATGAAATTTACCCAGGTATTGATTGGGTTATTTATACTAAGAATAATCAAATAAAATATGATTTTCTAGTGGGGCCGGGCGCCGACCCTTCATTAATTAAAATGGAATTCAACCATCATAAATCATTAAAACTTAATGAGGACGGTAGCTTCACTGTGGAAAATAAATTGGGTAGTATTACAGAAAAGGCTCCGGTGAGTTTTCAAGAGGGGAAACCTATCCAAACAAAATTTATACTCGATAGAAATACTATTTCTTTTCGATTAGGTAACTACAGCAAGAACTCTGCTTTAGTGATAGACCCAACGTTGTTGTGGGCTGCTTATTACGGGGGTTTAAGTACTGATTATGCATGGTATTGTAGTACCGATGCTTCAGGAAACGTTTATTTAGCAGGGGAGACAAATTCTTCTTCCAGCATAGCTTCTGGTGGGCATCAAAATACCTATGGCAATTTTTCAGATGCTTTTTTGGTAAAGTTCAATAGCTCCGGAGTGCGACAATGGGCGACTTATTATGGTGGCGCAGGAAGTGAAGCTGCCTATTGTTGCTCCAACGATGCTACGGGTAATGTGTATTTGACAGGCTACACTACTTCAACCGCGAGCATTGCTTCAGGTGGGCATCAAAATTTACACACGGGTAACAATGAGGCATTTTTGGTAAAGTTTAATAGTTCGGGAGTACGACAGTGGGGCACTTATTATGGAGGTACATCCAGTGATGTAGGTTATTGTACTTCAACCGACCCCTCTGGGAATACTTACCTTGCAGGATACACGCAATCCACCTTAGGCATAGCTTCTGGAGGGCATCAAAATGTAAGCGGTGGCGGAACCGCGGAAGCGTTTTTAGTAAAGTTTAATAGCTCAGGCGTGCGGCAGTGGGGCACTTACTATGGAGGTGCCGCTTCTGAATTTGGTTGGGCCTGCGCTAATGATGGGTTAAATAATATTTATTTAGTTGGGCAATGTACTTCTACTACCAACATAGCTTCGGGGGGCCATCAAAACAGCCTTGGGGGTAGTGACGATGCTTTTCTGGCTAAATTTAATAGTTCAGGTGTAAGACAGTGGGCAACATATTATGGAGGTACCGGTGATGATTTAGGTAGACATGTAATTACGGATGCTTCAAATAATGTTTATATTTCAGGTCGCACCGAATCAACCGCAAGTATTGCATCCGTATGACATCAAAGCATTTATGGCGGAGGTCCATACGATGGCTTTTTGATAAAATTTAATAGTTCTGGCGTAAGGCAGTGGGGAACGTATTACGGAGGTGCAGGTGATGACTTTATTCGATGTTCAGCTATTGATGTTTTGGGGAACGTTTATTTTTCAGGACAGACCAGTTCCACTTCAAACATAGCCTTTGGGGGGTATCAAAACGTTTTTGGTGGCGGCACTGAGGCTTTTTTGATAAAACTTAACAGTTCTGGCGTTCTTCAATGGGGTACTTATTATGGAAGTATAACTGCGGATATTAGTATAGGTTGTGCAACTGATTTATCCGCCAATATTTACCTTGCAGGATATAGCCAATCCACTTCGGGCATCGTTTCGGGTGGGCATCAAAACACCCACGGTGGCGGCAGTTGGGATGGCTTTTTGGTGAAGTTTTGTGATAATCCAGCGCAGCCTTCTAGCATTATTGGCAACACTATTACTTGTGTTGGCAATCCCCAACTATATTCCGTTACCAACAATACCGCTGCAACAAGCTATAGCTGGAGTTTTTCTGGTTCTTGGTCAGGCAGTTCCACTTCCAATTCTATTGTAGCTGCGATAAACAACAATGGTGTTCTGTCCGTTATTGCCCAAAACACCTGTGGTGCAAGTTTATCAAAAACATTGAGCATCGCAACCAAAACTCTACCCATTTTAAGCGTAAATAGTGCTAGTATTTGCAGCGGAGAGTCCTTCACTATTATTCCAAGTGGAGCTGTAATCTATACTTATTCTGGCGGAAATTCAGTAGTAAGTCCTTCTGTAAGTTCAAGCTATTCTATTAACGGAACCAATTCTTTAGGCTGTATCGGTTTATCCCCGGTAATTTCGACAATTACCGTTTTTGCGACACCTACAATCTCTGTCAACAGCGGCTCAATTTGTAACGGCCAAAGTTTTACAATAGTACCGGCTGGAGCAAACACTTATACGTATTCCGGAGGCTCAAATATTATTAATCCATCTACAAATATGACTTATTCCGTTACTGGTACAAGCACTGCTGGTTGTATATCAACTCTTTCTGCGGTTTCTAATATAACGGTGTTCACAATTCCGCTAATCTCCATCAACAGTGGTAGTATTTGCTTAGGTCAATCCTTTACACTAAATCCAAGTGGTGCAAATACATATACTATTACTGGCGGCTCTAATATTGTTAGCCCAGCAACTAACACCTCTTATTCCGTGAGCGGTACCAGCAGCGCAGGATGCGTTTCGACGCTTGCTGCTATTTCTAATCTTACCGTTAATTCTTTGCCAATTATACTTATTGATGGAACGCAACTCAGCATTTGTGCAGGCGAAAGCATAATTTTAAATGTCTCTGGTGCTGCAACCTACACTTGGAATAACGGCTCTAATGGAACAAATGTCATTATTCAGCCCATCATAACCACGACTTACAGTATTATTGGAGCCAATACTAGTGGTTGCCAAAATACCGCTTCGGTTACTCAAAACGTAGATGCTTGCACCGGAGTAACCAAGTTTGGGGAAAATAAAAATGTATGGACCGTATATCCAAACCCTAGCAATGGTATGTTTATTATTGAAGCACCACACACGCTCAACTTCGCCATACTAGACGCTTTAGGACAAGTGATACTTCGGCAAACCATACTACAGGGCTCTAATAACATCGATCTAACCGCGTATGCAAATGGGCTCTATTTTTTGCGCTGTGAGTATGCTTTACGAATATTAAAACTAGTAAAGCAATAAAAAAAACAGTCATAAAAAAAAGGCTGCTATAAAATGCAGCCTTTTTTTTAAGCTGAAATTAGGTAAAGAACTAGTTGTTTACCACAATTTTCTGGTTAATTTTTCCAGTACCATTTTGGCCTACAACAAAATAAACTCCGTTAGATAAATCGGAAACAGATACTTTATAATCATTCTCAGATGAAAGTTTGATCGTTCTGATCTCTTGTCCAAGTTCGTTTATTAATCGCAGACTCATCTCTGAATTGGATGTGATCTCAAATACTCCGTTACTTGGATTTGGGTACACTAAAATACCTTTATCTATTCCGACTAGTTCGCCAATACCGTTACATGAGTTTACTGTTATAATCTTAGAGCCGACACTCTCACAACCGTTAGCATCTTTTCCTGATACTGTATAAGTAGTCGTACTCTGAGGGTGAACGCTGATAGACGTGCTAACTGTAGTCGTACTCCATGTATAGGTTATAGCGCCATTGCCGGTTAAAACAACATTCGCATCATTTTTACAAACAATGGACTTTGTTGCAACAATAGTTACCGTTGGATTATTAAATACGGTGATTGTAATAGTGTTTGAACTCTGGCAATTTAATCCAGGAATGGTTGTAGTTGCTGTAACGGTATAAATTGTTGTGGTTGTTGGAAAAACAACCGCATTCCCGTTTGAAGAGCCTACTCCTGTCCACACGTAGGTGTTTGCACCTGTAGCCGAAAGAGTTGTGCTTCCGCCACTGCAAATACTCGCCGCAGGCGTTGAAACTAATACGTTAGAGGCAAGTACGTTTACTGTAATTGTTTGAGTCGCGCCACAGCCATTGGAGCCCGCTCCTGTTACTGTATAAATACTTGCCGTCGTAGGATTAACCACATTAACTGCCGTAGACGGGCCGCTCAACCAATTATAGCTATTTGCGCCGCTCGCAGTTAAAGTTGCAGAAGATCCGGTACACACAATTGTTTTTGTTGCTGCTATAACAACAACTGGCGCCGTTTGAGTAATAACAATTTGGCTTATTTGTGATACGCAATTATTGGAGTTAGTTCCCGCAACTATGTAAGAAGTTGGAATAAGGGGAGTGTCTGAAAGAGTAGCTCCATTTGTATTTGTAGGGCTCCAGGTGTAAGATAGAGCGCCACTCGCTGTCATAGTCACAATGGCTCCTTCACAGATCAAAGAATTACTTGCCACGATTGATAAGGTAGGTGTCCCTTTCGTATTAACGGTTACGGTTGCTACCCCGAAACATGTGCCGTCTGAAGCCGATACCGTATAAACTGTGTTAACAAATGGCGCTAAAATCGCTGTGCTTCCCGTTACTCCACTTGGCATCCATGTAAAACCATTTACCGCAGCATTTGCTGTTAAAGTTGTTGTACTGCCAGCACAAACTGTTGAGAAATTTGCACCAGCGGTTACCACGAATGGCGCAATGGTTATAGCCGTAACAGATTGACTTGTGCCGCATCCGTTTTGGCCCGTTACTGTATAGTTAGCGGTAGCCGTGGGTATAAAAGATTGTCCGTTAGTTACTGAACCCGATCCTCCTGCCCAAGTGTAAGACAATGCTCCTCCAGCTGTAAGAGTTGCTGATTTTCCTAAACATATTGTATTAGGAGTGTTTGTTATCGTTAATGCCGGTAATGCTCCGTTAACTGTAACGCTAATGGATGCTGCCGATATGCAAGCTAAGCTGCTTGTGCCAATTATAGAATACGTTTGACTTGAGCTAGGTGAAACGACAATTGTTGTGCTAGTTGAATTTCCATTACTCCATGTATAGTTACTTACTGCGTTTGTCGTTAGGGTAACTGAGTTCCCGCTACAAATAGCAGGGTTAACGCTACTTGTGCCAGAACTCGTAATCTTGATATCGCAAAGTAAATCTATTATGACTCTGCCGTTGCCTGTTGACGTTGAAATAGCATTCACTTGATTTACACCGGAATTAAAGGACCCGCCACCGCCACCGGGCGATTGAGGCTCACTGCTTACCGCGGTTCCACCGCCACCACCTGAATAACCACCACCGCCGCCGCCACGATTTCCTACACCGGAACTATAGCCACCTGCGCCACCACCAAAACCACCATCACCAGAACCTCCTGAAGTTCCTGTGCCTCCAGCACCGCCATTGGTATAGGAAAGAGGCGCTGAGCCGCTGCTGCATACATTGCCGTTACCAAAAATTCCTGCGCCACTACCTGCTGGTAAAGAGGGCGCGCAAGTCCCGCCATTCCCGCCAGAGCCTCCATTTACCCCGCCCGTAGGAAAAGGAAACGCGTAGCCTGTAGTTATAAGTGCTGCAGAAATACCAACTATCGTATTATTTACTGCACCCCCAATATATCCGTCTCCTGCACCGCCACCGCCACCAGCAACAACATACGGTACATTCGCTAAACTTGAAACAAATGAACCACCACCACCACCACCAGCAACATAACTGCCATTACCTAACTGGGTGCCGGCTTGTCCAATCAAAATTTTTAAAACAGTGCCGGCTGTTAGTGTATAATCCCCTGACATGCTAGAGCCAAATCCGCCATTATATCCTCCCTGACCTCCAATAGCCCTTATTCTGTAAGGCCCTGTTGAAGGGATTGTAAAAGTTTGTATGCCGCCGGTTGCAACCACAGATCCATTCAGATTTGTAGATAAATACGCCGTGTTAAGCTGCCCTTGCGTTGGTCCCGTTGGACCAGTAACTCCTGCAGATGTAAATGTGTAAGACTGTTGCGCTTTTACCACGCCCGATAAGCCCACTAATAAGATCGAAAACAAGCAAGCTTTGTTTACGAACCTCGTTATACATTTAACTGTTATTTTAGGTTGGTAATTTTGTTTCATGGTTATATTATTTTTGGTTATTAATTCCTAATCAGTGATAACAAATCTATAACCTTTTCGCGGTGAAACAATTTTTTTAACAGAAATATTCTGAAGCGCGTGATCTCTTCTAATCCCGTGCCAACTCAATCCTAAAAGTAGTTCCCTTTCCGGGTTCACTATTCAAAACGTAGATTTTTCCTTTGTGATAAATTTCGATGATGCGCTTGCAAAGGCTCAGCCCCAATCCCCAGCCTCTACTTTTGGTAGTAAAGCCTGGCTCAAACACGGTGTCGAATTTAGATTTGGGAATTCCTTTTCCGCTGTCGGTAATATCAATAATTATCCCTTCTGGCACTCCACTTAAGGTTATATTTAGTGTTCCCTTGCCTTCCATGGCGTCTACAGCGTTTTTACAGAGGTTTTCGATTACCCATTCAAATAAAGGTTTACTTAAGTGCGCGTGCAAAATTTCTTCGGGCATCTTTAAAGTATAGATTGCATTTCTGGAAGTGCGTTTCTTTAAATAATCTACCGCTTCGAATAAAGTATCGTTTACGTTCTCCAGAACCAAGGTGGGCTGCGAGCCAATTTTACTAAAGCGGTCGGTGATCGTATTTAAACGCTTCACGTCCTGCTGCATTTCATGCACTATAGATTCATCCACGCCCTGGGCCAATAAATGTTCGTTCCACGCCATGAGCGAAGAGAGTGGTGTGCCGAGCTGATGAGCTGTTTCTTTACTCATGCCTACCCAAACCTGATCCTGTTCGGCCTTGCGCGCAGTACTGAATAATATATAAGCGATCACTAAAAACAAACCAATCACTCCGAACTGTATGTAAGGATAATACTTCAACTTAGTAAGCAAGTCGGATTCTGCGTAAAAAATATAATTCGTTTCACCTTCACCCAAATCAATTGGAATAGGTTGATTTGCCTTCGCAAGTTCCAACAAGGTAATCCGCAATTTTTCGGGTGTATTAATCTTGCTGACATCCAGCTTATCGCTGTGGTCAATAACATGCCGTTCACTGGCATCTGTAAATATTACCTGAACCTCAGCGGTGTTCACTGAAAGTTCTTTGAAGGATTTTATAAGGTCATCAAAAATTACCTGAATGTCAGAAAAAACTTTGCTGTCCTTATAATATAAGTAAGAGTTAAAATTTTTATAATAGTTAATGATCACAGGATCATATTTTCCTTTCATCTGATTCAACTCTTTTCTTAAGTAAGATGTGTCTTGCGAACCTATGGAGTCCAGGTTCCGGGAAGTCATTTCTCCATTGTCATTTACAAGTATCACAGGCACAGTTGTGTTCTCCTGCAAAACTTTGAGAACAAAATTAATGTCAGATGAATTGTCGTATTGATTGAGTTGTTTAAACGCTTCGGCAACAAGCTCTGCTTTTTTTCGCTCCTCACTTTTTATCTCGCCAAAAATATGATTGGCGACTTTGATCAACTGCGCTCTTTTCTGAACAGCCTCTGCCCAAACCTGCGCTTTAATTTTTTCATCGCGTGAGATCCGCTCAACAAGATTGTTTGTATACCAGAAGGATGCTAATACAATCAATAGTGCAGCAGCAGCTAGGGCAAGTTTCCAACGTTGTTTTTTTGCGTAGATGTTCACGTTTTAGGTGTTCTTTTTATAAATATAGTGATTTTAACCCTAAACAGATTGTCCGAAAAAACAAGCCTCTGCAATGAAAGTTTGGGCTTCTAGAAATCCTCTTCCTCGTCTTTTTTCTTTTTCAACTCCAGAGTCCTTTTAGGCGTATTGTTTTCAGGTTTTTCCAACTCAAAAACGGGTTCAGGCTTTTTTACTTTTTTCAAAGTCGTATCGTTTTTAAACAAATTCCATTCTTCTTTAAAAACACGTTTCATATTTTTTCCTTCTTTCTTAACATCGTTTTTAATTTTTTCCTTCATACCTTTTGTGTCGAGGTATTTAATATCCGGATCATCTGCCGATCCCTTCATAGCAACAAAAGCACTGCGACGGTCCTCAAGATCATCTTCTACCGGTCCAAACTCAGACCCCCTGTCTTTTCTCTTTTTTGCCAGTATCTGGCTGATCAAAAGTTGGATGTGATAATCAATCTTATTATCAAATGAATGGGTTCCCCATACTTCCAAATCAAGCAAAGAGTTTTTAATCGATGTCCGGGGAATAATGATGGTACTATTCTGAATTTCCAGGGCACTTTGCAAAGCAGAAAATTTTATCCGCTTCAGTTCTTCAACATCCACAAATTTTGAAAGACTTAATAAAGGTTTAAAGTCGTTTAACTCGCCACGCTCAATAATTAAATTGCAGGAAGAGCGAATAGATTTTAATTCCGGTTCCAGCTTATTATTCCAGCTTCCCGAAAACTCAAGTGTTGCCGAGGCTGAGCCTTTTAGGTTTCTATCGGTTAAAGTGTTTTGTCCAAAATTATTTACTTCCAAAAATAATTCAGTGATGTTGATATTCTTTAATTTACTTTGAAGAACAATGTCCAGCCTTCCTTTTGAATTATCTGCAAACGCATCTATTTCCGCGTCTCCCTCCATAGCCTGAAGTTTCATGTCGCTAACGATTGCCTTCTGATTCCTGATTTCAATTTCGCCGGTGATGGACTGGGCTTCAAACTTTCTAAAGCTAAATTTTACAATGGCGGCGTTAAATTTAAAGCTCACATTGGAAGGTATCATTGGTTTATTATTACTTTGAGATGAAGAGGAATTGCCTGCCGACATAAAATCTTCCATCTTCAGATACTTTGAGTACAGACTTCCATTAATTACCAGTGGCGCTGTTCTGTCAATGATGTAGTTAAACACTCCTGGAATTTTTCCATTTACGGTTAGGTCCGAACTTCCGCGTTTCAACTTCAAATTCTTTACTTCAACCTCTCTGTCTTTTGCGTTTATAATGCAATTTTCAACCGCATACATTTTGTCGTCGCCTTTAAATTGTGCTTCCAGTTCAGAGACAGTTGCTTCAAGGCTTAACTTTACTTTTTCGGAAAAGGTTTGGTCTTTAAGCGCGCTCACAAGCCCTTCTGCGTCTGCGTTGATCTTAAGATGTCCTTTTAAACTGCTCAACGTATCAATTGGCCAGAAACTTAAAAGATTCTCCAACTTCACAGAGGCTTTGGTTTTTACCCGTAGGTAAGGATCAGAAAAATTATTTATTAAACAATTTCCTTCAATCTCATCTTCCTTTAAATTAAGATGAACGTTCTTCAAATTTAGTACGGACGAAGTGGCAGAATAATTTAAATTGCCTTCCAGATTTACATTGCTTGCCTTGGCAGTATTCGGTTTATAGGTGATGTCACCATTTTTAATTCCGAAATCACTTACAACACTGTAATTAGTTTTATTAAGATACCGCACCGTTCCTCCAGCGTAAAAGTTACCCGAACTTTCATAGTCACTCATGTTTTCCTTAAACTTTTCAGGCAGTAACGACAATACCGACCTGATGTCGAGATCTGGCGCATTGTACTTTAGATCCAATCTCTCAAGACTGTCTTTATAATTAAATTTTCCGCTTAGTTCAAGCAAAAGTTTATTTAATGTTATGGAAGACTTTTCTATTTTATAAGAATCGTCGCTCACATCCAGCGCAAGCGAAATATTGCACTGCTTATCTTTCAAATAGTTTATTTTCCCTTGTACAATTTCTTGTATGAATACATCTGCATCCGCATCCATTTCGAAGCTCTCTTCCTTGAAACTACCTCTAAATTTTAGGTCGCGTATCTTTAAACTGGTTTTAAACACCGATTTTTTATTCCTGTACGTTAACTGGCTATTTTCAATACTGATAAGCTTTAAGTTGAAATTCAAACTTTCATTGCTGGTACTTCGTTTGTCCTCTGTCTTTTTCCAAAACTCATAATTCGTTTTCCCATCTTTTAATACTCTTGGTTTTGCAATTGCATTTTTAAGTTTTATTTTCCCGATCTCGTAATTTTTATTCCAAAGATCTTTTATGTTGAAATGAAGATTGAGTTGTCCGGCAAATAAGAGTGTATCGCGGTTCTTAATCGGTAAGGCTTCCAACATAAGCAGATTCCTGAATTCTATGGAGCAATCTGGAAACGTTTTTATAATGGTGAGGTCTATATTTTTGGGATCGATTTTAACTTCCGCTTTTAAATGTTTGTTCAATTCAGAAACAATAGCAGCCTTAACTTCATCTTCGTAAATAAATAAGAGCGCTACGAGCGACAGAATTGAAAAAAGTAATAGCACAATGATCCATGTGAACATTCTACGGATCTTTTTAAAAATAGATCGCTTCGGAGTACTTAATAAATGTTTTTCTTTCACCACTATAAATGTGGACAATTGTTTGCCTCTGTTTATAACGTCATCCGCTTAAAAATAAACAATCGTGTTTTTATAATTATAGTTAAATATTATCTTCTATATTTATCCCCGGTCAACCGATCCATGAAGAATCTTATTTATTACCTGCTTCTGATTTACGCCTTTATTTGCGCTGTTAGTATCTACGCTTTCAATGGTACCGGCGATTCCGGCGACAGTATCAGCCATTTTCTCTTTACGAAATATGCTCCTGTTCATCCTAGGCTTTTTTTCGATCATTGGGCCAAACCACTTTTTGTGTTGTTAGCTTCGCCTTTTGCCCAATTTGGGTTTATTGGCATGAAGGTGTTTAATTCACTTGTATCCATCGCCGTTTTGTTTTTTACCTATAAAACTACAGGACGATTAAATATAGCCAATCCAATTCTTGCAGCGGTTATTCTGATGTTTTCCCCGCTTAACTATATCCTGACTTTTTCAGGTCTTACAGAACCTCTGTTTGCTTTGTTTACGATTCTTGGAATCTATTTTTGTGCCGATAAAAAGTTTATTTCTGCGGCTATTCTCATTTCTTTTCTGCCTTACATCCGCTCCGAAGGGCTCATCATTCTTGGTGTTTTTGGCCTTTATTTTCTCTACCGAAAATCCTGGAAAGTTCTTCCCTTCCTGTTCTTTGGATCGGTTGCTTATGGCATTGCAGGTTATTTTGTGCATGGAAATCTTTTATGGGTCTTCACGAAAATACCATACGCCCGGCTAAGCAGTGTTTACGGGCACGGCAGACTTCTTCATTTTATAGACCAACTTGTTAATGTAACAGGCGTTCCTATCTACATTCTTTTTTGGGTTGGTTTTATAGGCCTTATTGTTCTTGTGTTTAGAAAGAAATTTAATGCCGAGCAACATATTCTTTTGTTCTTAGGGTTCCTGACTTTTTTTGCGGCTCACAGTTTATTCTGGTATCTGGGCATCTTTAATTCTATGGGTCTGAAGAGAGTGCTGATAGGCATTCTGCCCATTATTGCCCTGATAACTTTACTGGGGTTTAACTTTATTACGGAAACCCTCTGGTCCTTGAAACCGACTATTAAAAAAACAGTTCAGGCGCTGCTGGTTGGTTACATTCTTATTTTTCCTTTTACTGTAAATCCCTCTGCGATCCAGTGGGAAAAAGACATGATGTTGAGTCCTGATCAAAAGTTGGCAGAAGAGGTTGCAAAGTTTGTCTTAGCACATAAAAAAACGAAAGGCCCTCTCCTTTATAATTATCGTTATCTCAGCCTTTCACTGAATATGGATTATTTCGACCCTAAAGTCTGCAAACAAATTTCTAAGGGAACAATTGAAGAAATGGCGAAGGGCGATTTTCTAATCTGGGATAACCAATATGCTAATTTTGAATCAGGCTTAGAAAAAGAAAATCTTGATTCTTTGTCGCAACTAACAACTATGAGCACTTACAAAATAAATGAAAACGGCAAGGAATGTGTTTTCGTTCTGTATGAGAAAAAATAGGGTGATTTAATCCTGTTGAATGGCTTTTCCTTTAGCCGCCACTTCACTTACATCTCTCATTATCATTGGATTTCCACGATAATAAATGTTACCTTGGTCGAAAATAGAGTACTCAATGGTTTTAAGTCCATCTAGAGTAAAATAAGCATCGCCCAAACTTTTTGTGGCTATAAAGATATAATCGCTCACGCGCAAATTTTCGGCTCTGGTATAATTTGTACCGTAAGAATAGATCATGAGTCTTTTCGAAAACCCGCTAAAATACATGTCACCATTACCATGGGAGCTCGTACGAATCTCTTCGTAGGTTCCATTTATGTATGTGTCGCCCGAGTTTTCTGCTTTAATAAAAATATAATCTTGTTTGAAATTTTCAGAAAGCGTTATTGGACCAACCCCGTAATTAGAAACCTGGATAATATAGGGAAGCGTGACTTTCATCCTCACCTTTCTTTTATAACCCCTCACAAAATTGCATTTGTTTGTGTTATCCAGCGTTAACACATTGTCTTTAACTTCGGTTGTAATACTTTTTATGATGTGCGCGCCTGCCGTTACTTCTACTTTGAATTCGCTACCCTGAAAAATAGTCACTTCAAGATTGTCATAAGCTTCAACGGTTTTAAACTCGCCGGGATAACGCACCTCTGTAACATCGCTTCCATTGGATCTAAAACAAGCCAAAACGTTTTCTTTTTTGCAGGAATTAAAAAGCAGGAAAACGAGGCAACATGTACTAAGGTGCTTGATAATTCGGTTTCTTTTTCTATGTTTAATCGTATGCAGGCGTTACAAATTTTAATAAAGATAGGAAAAAGCAATTAAAAGGATGAATGACCGTTTTTGTCTTTTGGTGTTTCCGCAGCTTTTGGCATGCTACGAAGCGAAAGGCATAGTCATTTTAATCTATCGCTGGAAAAACAAAGGCTACTCGTGTTACTTTGTCGAACCATTATTGAAATGATAAACCGGCCTAGAAGGCCTATTAACATTGTGTTTTATTTAAAAATTTGAAACATTTTTGATTCTTGTTTAATTTGTCAACGGTACTTCTACTGTTTGCATTTAGCGGAAAGGCCTGCCACGAAGCGAAAGGCATAGTCATTTTAATTGATCGCTGGAAAAAACAAAGGCTACTCGTGTTACTTTTTCGAACCATTATTGAAATGATAAACCGGTCTAGAAGGCCTATTAACATTGTGTTTTGTTTAAAAATTTGAAACATTTTTGATTCTTGTTTAATTTGTCAACGGTACTTCTACTGTTTGCATTTAGCGGAAAGGCCTGCCACGAAGCGAAAGGCATAGTCATTTTAATTGATCGCTGGAAAAAAC
>Ga0335394_10000132_pt1 | contig 71093 bp, 54 predicted proteins | sample MAT03_FD_205741 | JGI IMG/M metagenome (GOLD analysis project Ga0335394, IMG submission 205741) | Freshwater microbial communities from Lake Fryxell liftoff mats and glacier meltwater in Antarctica - MAT-03 (spades assembly) (version 2) ... | reverse complement strand
TACAACCCGCCCTTCATTCCCTCTGTGGCTCTGTGCCTCTGTGGTTCCATTTCTTGGCATTCTCATAGCATTCTTGGCATTCTCATAGCATGTCCGACTACTGGCCCATCCCCCTCCCCGTCCGCACTGGCGTGATCAACTACGCGATTGGCGTGGCCCTGAACGCCGAGAAACCGCGCGACCAGCTCACCGCCTGCCGCATCGTCCTCACGGCCTCTCTTCTCAATCTCCGTTTCCGCCAACTCCCGCAGCCTCTCCCTGTGCGTCACAAGATTCCCAAGGCGACGCGCAAAGAATACGAGGAGATGCTGAACGGCGACGAGCTCTACCTCAACTACCTGCACGACTGGCAAATCTGTCTGGCCGGCTACCCGCCCGGCCACACGCTCAAGTATCTCCCCTTCCCGCGCATCTCCGGCGTGACCCCGCAAACCGTGCGCGACCCCTCCCTCGTCCAACCCAAAGTCTTCCCCGAAGATAAATACCTGACCTGGGATGACTGCGATCTCTGGCCGATCAAGAAGGAGTACCGCGAGCCCCTCATGAACACGCTCCTCCGGCTGGTCGCCCTCAAAGACAATCTTCCCGTTTCTCTGGGCGCCGCCCGCACGATGCTCACCGCTTCCAGCATCAATCTGCGTTACCAAAAAGCCGGCGACATCAAGCCGCCCTATGCTCCGGAACCCGTCCCGGACCCTTCCGAGCGTGACTTCAGCGACCTGGTCTTCGTCGACGGTCAGTACCAGCTCTTCCAGCGGGACGTGGAGATGTCCGAAGACGGCTACCCGCCGGGCGAGACCTTCATGTGGACCCACTCGCCGATGCGGATCACCGGCAAGACGGTCTGCTGGGATCGTCTGAACAAGTACATCACCAAGAACAAGTTGGTGGTGGAAGACGGCTGGTAATCGCCCCTTGTGGTGCAGGCGTCCCGCCTGCCTGCCCCGCCGTCCCTTGTGGTGCAGGCGTCCCGCCTGCCTGCCCCGCCGATCACTCCCGCCGTGGGGGCATTTCCAAATCTCAAATTTGAAATTTGAAATTTGAGATGAAATACAAACGCAAAAATACGGAAGGCAGGGGAACGCAGATTTAGGCAGATAAGAAGAGCAAAAGAGCAGGGGCCTGAATGCTAAGCCGGAATCCCCCGCCGCCTGTTCAATCGCAATCCGCCATCTACCTCTTCATCTGCCTAATTTTGCATTCCTCTGCGGTCTCATGCCTTCCGTATTCTGCCTTCCGTATTCTGCCTTTTCCCATCGCAATCTGAAGGACTAGCACGCGGGCCCGCGACCCCAATAAAAAAAGACCTCTGCGAGCCACAGCCCGCAGAGGTCTTCTCTCTTCTCGTGTCACCCTCGGCTTCGCGGCTCTACCCGCCGGTCATCACCGAATAACCCAGCGCCGTGAGCGAAAACCCGCCCCGGAAACGTTCGGCGACGATGTACCCCTTCTCACTCAGCGTTTCGATGCATTGGGTGTAGTCGTCGAACTCGCGGCCGCTCAGGCAGAGCATGTCGCCCGGCGTCATCAAAAAGTCTCGGAAGACCTTCATGATGCGTCGCTCGCCCGTCGACAGGCCTGCCAACACGCCGCGCGGGGCGGGCTCGGCAGCCTGTTTCTTCTCGGCAGGCTTTTTCTCAACGGGCTTCTTGTCCGCAGGCTTTTTTTCCGCAGACTTCTTGGCCGCAATGGGCTTTCGTATCGCAACGGCTGCCCCCGAAGACTCGCTGGTCTTCTTGGAAGGCGCGCGGGTAGCAGTCCCAGCAGGTTTTCCTCGACTTTTGATAGGTCACCTCGCAATGCTTGGGCCAGGGGCCAGTTTTGTGTCGACGCATGTTGCTTCGATTCACTCTTGCCAGGGCGTGTCGGCAACAAGGCAGCCCCGTCTATCGATTCCAACTCACGCGGGTTCGCGCATCAGCTTCACTTCAGGGATCCGCGACAGCAGCCGCTCGAACGCCGAGCAGGAGGTATCGGATCCATACAGCACTTCAAACGAACAGTTCGAGTCGGCCCCTTCGTGAACCGGTTCGCTGCTCTTGAAGAAGAACGACTGACTCACCCGCTTCAACAACCACAGGGCGTTGTTCATCCCCTCTACTCGTACGCGCGACGCACTTTGCAGCGGTCGCACCCAGACGCGGAAAGCATCCATCGTTCACTCCTCAGGGCGAGCTTGTCACTCGCCCGGCAGCGCCCGTGCGTGCCGCGAAAAACTCGTAGAGCAGGCGTCCTCGCCCGCCGAAATAAGCACTCTCTAGACCTTTACCGGCAAAGTTCCTTGCGGCACGTCGCGACATCGATCGCGGACCGTGCGAAAAGGCATCCCTTCGCGAAGTTCGTAGCGTTCAGCTCTCAGAAACCAGCAGGCCAGCCCCCCGGTGTTCAACGGGACGCCCATCGAGCGAACCTTCGAGGCACTGGCGTCGCGCACTCCCAACGAACCCTTGCGGCCCGACTTGCGCCAGCCCCGGCGTTCCATGATCATGCGAACCACCACCCCCACGGCCTGCCGCAACCGCTTAGTCCGTTCGGCCGCTTCGCTGGAGAGGAAAGTGCCGATGACGGGGTCCGCTTCCAGTTCCCGCACGACGCCCGCCAACGGAGGCCGGTCGTGATGCGTCTCAGACTCTTCCATACGGCGCTGCCGGCTCGGGTCGCTGAAAAAAGCCAGCACCCGCTCGAAGGGCTGCGTCGACTCGGTCACCACGTCGGCAAACGTGCGCCCCTGACGATCGGCGAGGAAGTCTTTGGAACTGATCGCAAACTTCGTCATTTCCGTTCCTCAGAGAAGGCAACCCCGGGGGCTGCATGCAGGACGACGGGATTGCAGATGCACATTTCGCAGATACAATTTATGCACCTCTACATGGATTGTAGCCCCCTCATTTGCGGCTGCAAGTGCCAAGACATTCCAGACGCACGAATTAGGCCGTCTGGACGCGGAAAGAAGCGGAAGATGGAACAGTCGAAATGGCGGCGTCTGGCGATTCGACACACCACACGGTACGAGTACGATCAGCCGATCCATCGCAGCCTGCACTACATTCACCTGTGTCCGCGAAACAGTGCTGTGCAGTTCCTGCGATCTTTCGCGCTCACGACCGATCCGCAGGTCGACTGGACGGCTTACGAAGACGTATACGGCAATCCGACCGCGCGGTTTGAAGTCGTCCGCCCTTACAAGGGCCTGACCCTGACGGCCGAATCCACGGTCGAACTGCTCGATGTCGACCCGTACGCCATTGCGATTCCTGCGGCCCGGCCGCGGTTTCCGCTCTCGTGGACCTTCGCAGAGCAGCAGTCGCTGGCTCCGTATCTGGCGGACGCAGGTATGTGGGCGAACGATCTGGTGGGAGTGGACGCGTATGCGCGGTCCTTCGCCAACCGCAATCGACAGGACGCGCTCGAAACAGCCTTCGACATCAACCTGGCCTTGTTTCGCGACTTCAAATACCGCCCTGGCACGACCACGGTCGAGACTCCACCCAGCGTGTTCCTGCAAACTCGCGAAGGGGTCTGTCAGGACTACGCCAATCTGTTCATTGCCATGGCGCGCCGGCTGGAGATCCCCGCCCGCTACGTCTGCGGCTATGTGCTCTCGGGCGGGGCGGTCTCTGCCGAGCAGGCCGGCGCGTCGCACGCCTGGGTGCAGCTCTACTTGCCCGGCATCGGCTGGAAGGACTTCGATCCGACCAACGGATCGCTGCCGATGGCCGATCATGTGGTGGTGGCCTGCGGACCTGGCTATCGCGACACGGCCCCCGTCTGGGGCACGCTTTATACGGCGGCTAAAGAAACGATGGCCATCGATGTGCGCGTGACCGACTTGGGCTTTCTGAAGAACTGATCCTGTCGCTACACTTTCGCTTGAGTGAGCGGCAAGGCGCTAGCCGCCGGTGATTTAGCGCTGCTACAGGGGCTACCGGCGGATAGCGCCATGCCGCTCACCTGCACAAGAAAGGCCGTCGCGGCGGAGGATCGTTTGACCTATCACGTTGAGTATCTGGTGGCCGCTCCGGCAGAGAAGCTCCGGGCGTGGTTGACGGCCGGTGCGATCTGTTGGACCGCGCCGGAGTTACCCGACGCATTGCCGCAGGGAGTCATCGCCTGGCAGGATCTGACGCTGCCCGTCGTCCTTGGCCAGCATGCCGCGCTGCTTAGTGTCCCCCAGATTCCTTATGGCTGGCTGGTCGGCAAGCATCCCACTTCGCTGGAGCAGATCGACAACTTAGATACGTGGCTGCTGCTTTCCATTCCCAAAGTACCGATCGTGCGGCTTGAGGAGTTTTTGCGGCTGGAATGGGAGGAGCGAACGAACCAGACGTGGGACCAGTCAGACGATCCCGTGGCCGCGTTCCAGCAATGGCTGAGCACTGCCGAAGCAGACCCAGAGTTCTATCACTTCGTCGCCCCGCCCCTGGCCAAGTGACAAACCATCGTTTACGCAATCTTCACATTCCCTGCCAAGGCATGCCTTTCCTCGCGGCCTTCCCGGCGTCAGAATGAGGCACGGCCTGGAGATACGCCCAGCCGCCCCTAAGGTTTCCATCGATCCATCCATGACGCGCACCCAGGGACATGCCCCCGACGGGCAAGATATTGTGACGACCGCCATCACGCCCGAAGCCGCACCCAAACTGACCTTTGGCCCCGACAACTACATCAATCGCGAGGTCAGTTGGCTCGACTTCAACACGCGCGTCCTCGAAGAAGCAGAAGATCCCGAGAACCCGCTCCTGGAACGGGTCAAGTTCCTGACGATCGTCAGCTCGAACCTCGACGAGTTCTTCATGGTTCGCGTCGCCGGACTTCGGGAGCAGGCCTTCGGAGACGGCGTCCCCGACGACTTCACCCCGGATGGGCTGCGGGCCGAAGAGCAACTCCGCCTGATCGCCGATCGGACCCAGAAACTTGTCGCCCAGCAGTACCGTTGCTTCAACGAGATGCTGGTCCCCGAACTGGCCCTGCAGGGAATCAAGCTGGTCCATCCGCCGGAATTGACCGAGCGCGAAAAGGTCGGGCTCGATCGCTTCTTCCGCGAGCGGGTCTTCCCGGTTCTCACGCCGATGGCAATCGACCCCAGCCATCCCAGCCCCCTGTATCACAACCGGGCGCTCTACCTGGCCACCATCCTGGAGCGCAAAAGCGGGCTGGGCCCGAAGCGGCTCTTCGCCGTGGTTCAGTTGCCGACGTTGCTGCCGCGACTGGTGCCGCTGGAAGGCGAGCCCGGTCATCGCTTCCTGCTGTTGGAAGAGGCCATCGCCGCTCGCCTGCCGGAGCTATTCGGCGCCTGCGAGGTCCTCTCGTGGACAACGTTCCGCATCACGCGAGACAGCGACGTCGAGGTGCTGGAGCAGGAGTCCGACGACTTGCTGCAGTTGATCGAAGACCGCCTGAAAGCTCGCCGCCGCGGAGACGACGTGCGGCTGGAAGTAAACGCCGGCGCGACGCCTGACTTGATCGCGCGGATCGTCGAGTCCGAAGACATCCGAGACGACGACGCCTATCGCGAAGTGTACCGCGTGGCCGGCCCGGTCGACCTGACCGGCATGGCCCAGCTTGCGCGGGTAGTGGGTTTCGACACGCTGCGCGATCCGCCGTTCATGCCCCGCATCTCGCGCGGCCTGTCGCGGCGCGTTGGCCAGGACCTGTTCGCCGCCATTCGCCAGGGAGACATCCTGCTGCATCATCCGTTCGATGCCTTCGATCCGGTGATCGACTTCATCCAGCGGGCAGCCCAGGATCCCAAGGTGCTGGCCATCAAACAGACCCTATATCGCACGGGCAGCGACTCGCCGATCATCAAATCGCTGATGCAGGCGGCCGAGAACGGCAAGCACGTCACGGCCCTTGTCGAGTTGAAGGCCCGCTTCGATGAAGAGACCAACGTCGGCTGGGCCCGTGAACTGGAACGGGCCGGCGTGCACGTGGTCTTCGGCTTTCTCGATCTCAAGACCCACTGCAAGCTGTCCCTCGTGGTGCGGCAAGAGGGAGACGGCCTGCGGCGCTACGTTCATATCAGCACGGGCAACTACAACCGCACCACCGCCCGGCTCTATACCGACGTGGCCCTGTTCACCGCCAACGACGAGATCGCGGCCGACGCCTCGGCGCTGTTCAATCTGCTGACCGGCTACACGCAAGGGCATACCTGGACCCAACTGGTCGTCGCCCCGGATGACCTCCATCGACGCACGATCGAAATGATCGAAGAGCAGAGCAAGCGGGCCAAGGAGGGGAAAGGGGCCTGGATCTTCGCCAAGCTGAATGCCCTGGTCGACCATCAGGTGATTGAGTCCCTCTACAAGGCCAGTCAGGCGGGCGTGCCGATCGACCTGGTGATCCGCGGCATTTGCTGCCTGCGACCCGGCATCCCCGGGCTGTCCGAAAACATCCGCGTCCGCAGCATCGTCGACCGCTTTCTGGAGCACAGCCGCATCCTGGTCTTCGGCTCCAAGGATGACCAGAAGATGTACTTCACCAGCGCCGACTGGATGCCCCGCAATTTCTTCCGCCGCGTTGAAGTGATGTTCCCGGTTGTTTCGGAAGAGATCAAGGAAAGGCTGCGAACCGAGCTGATCCCCGCCTACCTGCGCGACAACGTGAAGGCCCGCCAACTACAGTCCGACGGCAAGTACGTGAAGCTGAAGCCGGCCACTGGGGAACCGAGATACCGTGTGCAGCAGGAGCTGCTGGACGTGAATCGCAACATGGCGCTGCCGCCCGTGGCGAATCCGAACTCGGCGATGAAACGCCGCAAAGACCGCAAGGGGAAGTCGCACTAAGAGTCCCGGCCTTCGTCTTCCTCACTACCCCCCGCCCTCGCCTGCCGGCATAGAGCTACCCATCTCTCAGCTGCTCCGTGGGCCATCCAGCCCGACGCGCCAGCGAGGGGAACCCTCGATTGTCTTGGCGAGGGCTTTCAGGGCTTCCCCTCGCTGGCGCGCTGGCGCGTCGGGCTAGTGATTCCGTGTTGCTCGCCCTGACTACCGCTCGTGCCGCAGCAGCGGGAACAGCACCACGTCGCGGATCGACGGCGAGTTCGTCAGCAGCATTACCAGGCGATCGATGCCGATCCCCAGGCCGCCGGCCGGCGGCATGCCGTGCCGCAAGGCCCGCACAAAGTCGTGGTCCATCTTGGCCATCGAGTCCTCGGCCGCCTGGCCGTCCAACTGCGTACGGAACAGCGTCTCCTGCAGGTCCGGGTCGTTCAACTCGGTGTAGGCGTTGGCCAGCTCCATGCCGTGGATGAACAGTTCGAATCGCTCGGCGATCACCGGGTTCGAAGTCTTGCGCTTGGTCAGCGGGCAGATGCTGGCCGGGTAGTCCATCACAAAAATCGGCCCCACCAGCGCGTCCTCTACCTTGATCTCGAAGACTTCGCTCTTGATCACATCCGGGTGCTTGCCGGCCGTCTCCAGGCCGATCTCTTCAGCCACCCGCTTCACCGCGGCAGGATCGGTCGGATCGACCTTGGTGTGTTCGGCAAACAGTTCGTCGTAGGTCTTTCGTTGGAACGGCGGAGTGAAGTCGATCGTCTTATCTCCCCAGGGAAGGAGCATCCCCTGCTCGGTGGCCTTGATGGCCCCCACGATCAGCCGCTCGGTCAAATCCATCATCGTGCGGTAGTCACCGTACGCCTGATAGATCTCAATCATGGTAAACTCAGGATTGTGGCTGCTGTCGATCCCCTCGTTCCGATAGACGCGGCCCATCTCGTAGACTTTTTCTACCCCGCCCACGAGCAGCCGCTTCAGATGCAGTTCGAGCGCGATCCGCAAAAAGAGCTTCATGTCGAGCGCGTTGTGGTGCGTGATAAAGGGCCGCGCGGCCGCACCGCCTGCGATGGCGTGCAGCGTGGGGCCTTCGATCTCGACAAAGCCCTCTCCGCCCAGCGTATTGCGGATCGACTGCACGATCTTGGTCCGCCGCAGAAAGCGTTCCAGGGAACCTTCCGTATGAATCAGATCCAGATAGCGCATGCGGTTGCGCAGCTCGGGATCGGTCATCCCCTTGTGCTTCTCGGGCGGGGTCTCGATCGACTTGGCCAGAAACGTCAGCTTCTCGGCAAAGATCGTCAGCTCGCCCGTCTTGGTGCGGCGCAGCGTGCCGTCGACGCCGACCAGATCCCCCAGGTCAAAGCACTCGGCCAGCGCCCAGTCGGCCTCGCCCACTTGCTTTTGCCCAATGAAGATCTGAATCTCCCCGGTCCAGTCGCGGATGTCGACAAACCGCAGCTTCCCCTTGTCGCGCTGCAGCACGATTCGCCCGGCCGCTCGCACCTTGGGGCCGATCAACTCGCCCGGCGGCTGTTGTTTCAGCCACTCGCTGAACGGAGAGTTGCGGGGGTCGTCGGACTTGACCAGGACCGTCGACGGGATGGACGTCCGCGCGCCGTCGGTTGGCTGGTAGTAAATCTCGGAGTCGGCCTTGATCCGCAGCGCGCTGATCGCCTGATGATCGTCGAAACGCTGGCCCCAGGGATCGTGCCCCAGTTCCTGAATGCGTTCGAGCTTCTTCCGGCGGGCCTTTTCCAGGCCGCTCAGGTCTTCGGGGGTCGATTCGGCGGGGGCGGGCGATTCAGGTTGGTTCATCCACGGATTTTAATGCGCGAGGTCAAAAAGCGCAAGGGGGGTCGCCTCGGTTCAACTTCGCGTCTACGCGGCCTTCTTCTTCGGCCCCCCCAGCGGCCTGCCCGAGGCTTCCGGCGGGTCCTGCTCGGGCACCTTCAATTCCAGCCTCAGCCTGGCCAGCTCTGTCTCCAGATCTTTCTGGACCTTGGCGTAATCTTCCTGGCCATACACGCTCTTCATCTCCTGCGGATCTTTGACCAGATCAAAGAGCTCCCAGTAGTCATCCCCGTCTCCGTAGAAGCGGACCAACTTGTACCGGTCGGTCACCACGCCGTAGTGCGGGCGGACATGATGCGGCGCCGGATACTCGTAGTAGTGATAGTAAAAACTCTTGCGCCAGTCGGCAGGCGTCTGCCCCTTGAGGACACTGACCATGCTCTTGCCTTGCATCGTGGAAGGGATCGGCTGGCCTGCTGCTTCCAGAAAGGTCTCGGCAAAGTCCACGTTCGAGACCAGATCCTTGTTCGTGCTCGCCGGTTTGGCGACGCCCGGCCAACGGACCAGCAGCGGCGCCCGCAAGGACTCTTCAAAGATCCAGCGTTTGTCGAACCAGCCATGCTCGCCCAGATAGAAGCCCTGATCGGCCGAGTAGACGACAAGGGTATTGTCGGCCAGCCCTTCGTCATCCAGGTACTTCAGGATGCGGCCGACCGACTCATCGACTGCTTTGATGCAGCCCAGGTAGTCGTGCATGTAGCGCTGATACTTCCAGCGGACCAGGTCCTTGCCTTGCGGGTTGGCTTTGCGAAAGGCCTCGTTGCGCGGCTCGTAGTAGGCATCCCATTCCTTGCGCTGCGCGGGGGTCAGATTTCCCGGCGGCGTAAGCTTCAGGTCCTGAGCATTCATCGTCTTCTCAATGGTCATGTCTTGATTGCGCTCGGCTGCGCCCCGGCCCGCGTAGTCGTCGAACAGCGTGGCAGGCTCTTCGTACTTGCGGTCGTTGTCGTGGTTCAGATGGCGCAGGGCGGGTTCCCAATCGCGGTGGGGCGCCTTGTGCTGGCACATCAGCAGGAACGGCTTCGACTTGTCGCGGCCGGCCAGCCAAGCCAGCGAGGCGTCGGTGATCAGGTCCGTGGTGTAGCCTTCCAGCTTGATCTTCTCGCCCATGCGGACCATGGGCGGATTGTAGTACGCCCCCTGGCCCGGCAGGATCTGCCAGAAATCGAAGCCCGTGGGATCGCTGACCAAGTGCCACTTGCCGACCAGGGCCGTCTGATAGCCACCGGCCTGCAGCAGCTTGGGCATGGTCACTTGCGAGCCATCGAAGCGGCTGTTGCTGTTGTTGTAGAATCCATTGCGATGCGAATAGAGCCCCGTCAGAACCGTGGCCCGACACGGTCCGCAGATGGAGTTGGGGACCAGACAGCGATCAAACCGCATTCCCTCCTTGGCCAGGCGATCGATGTTCGGCGTTTCGTTCAGCTTGCGCGACTCGCCATAAGCGCTAATGGCCTGATAGGCGTGATCGTCCGAGAAGATGAACACGATGTTCGGCTGCTTGGCGTCGGCCCCCCAGGTCGGTGTCGAAGAAAGGGCCAACAAGCTTACGAAGGCAAGGCAGATACGGTTGCACATGGGGCGAATCGCTGGAGTATTGCGGATCGAAACCACCAAAGAGATACGTTGCGGGCGTGTGAACTACGGACGGTCGGCGGGGGCCGTTCGCAGTTGATTAAGGAGGTCATCCATTTCCTTTGCCAGTTCAGGCTTCTCGCGGGCCAGGTTCTTGGTCTCTCCGAGATCGCTGGAGAGATCGAACAATTCGGGGCCAGCCGGGCCTTTCGCCTTTCCCTTGCCGTCACCTCGCGGGGGAATGTACTTCCATGTTCCTTTGCGAAGTGCCAGCCCTGCGGCATGCTCTACCAGCGTTTCGCGACCCGTCTTCGATTCTCCCAGCAAGGCGGGAAGGATCGACTGACTATCCGGGGCGGCTTCCGTCGGCAGTTTCTGGCCGGTCAACGCGGCGAAGGAGGCCAACAGATCGATCTGGCAGACCAGCGCATCCGACACACCTGGCTTGATCCTGCCAGGCCAGCGGACGAGAAACGGCACGCGCGTGCCCCCTTCGTAGGTGCTGTACTTGCCTCCCTTGAGCGGTCCTGCCGGCTGATGGCCGTTCAAGTCGGTCACCGCCCCATCGGCGTAGCCGTCGTCGAGCACCGGGCCGTTGTCGCTGCTGAAGATCACCAGCGTGTTGTCGTCGATTTTCAGCTCGCCCAGCGTTTTCAAGATCTCGCCCACCGAGGCATCGAGTTGGCAGATCGCGTCTCCGCGAACTCCGCATTGGCTTTGCCCTTTGAATCGCGCATGAGGCACGCGAGGGACGTGGGCGTCGTGCGTAGCGAAGTACAGAAAGAACGGCTTATCGCGGTTCTGCGAGATGAAGTCCTTGGCCTTGGTCGTGATGACATCGGACATATCCTCGTCGACCCAGCGAGCACTCTTGCCGCCAGTCATGTAGCCGATGCGGCTGATGCCGTTCACGATGGTGTTGTCGTGCCCGTGCGAGAGCTTCATTTTGAGCATCTCGGGATGCAGCTTGCCGGTCGGCTCGTCCCCCACCGGAGTGCCATAGCTCACGCGGATCGGATCCGCCGCGTCCAGGCCAGCCACACGCTGATTCTCGACATAGACACAGGGTACACGATCGCCGGTGGCCGGAATGAGAAAGCTGTAGTCGAAGCCGATCTCGCGCGGCCCGGGCTTGATCTCGGAGTTCCAGTCGAGCTTGCCCGCGCCCAGGCCGAGATGCCATTTCCCCACCGCACCGGTCGCATAGCCGGCCCGCTTCAGCATCTCCGGCAACGTCAGGCTTCCAGGCTCCAGGATAAGTGCCGCATCCCCCGGCAAAATGCCGGTCCCTTTCTTGCGCCACGCATACTGTCCGGTCAACAGAGCATAGCGCGTCGGCGTGCAGGTGGCCGAGGGACAATGCCCATCGGTGAAGCGCAGCCCCTCGGCCGCCATGCGATCGAGATGCGGCGTTTTGATCTTCGTGGCGCCGTAGCAACTCAAGTCGCCGTAGCCGACGTCATCGGCCAGGATCACGATGATGTTGGGCGCCCGCCTGGCCGGCTCGGCTGCTGCCGCCTGGGCTCGGACGAACTCCGCCACTGCGAAGCAGGCCAACAGAATCGTGCCAAAAATGCGCAGGGAGCGACAGTTCATGAGGGAGGAATCCAAGTTCGGAATTGGCAACCGGGCTTGAAGAAGGATGCTACAGGGGCGGCGTTTATTTCAAGCTCGATTGCGGTCTCTTTTCGCTGGCCCCGTCGGCTGCAAGCCCCTAGCATAGCCCGCATTGCTTCCCGCGAGGAACATTTCAAAGGACTTCGCATGTCCACATCATTTCGCCCCGAAACCAGCCCCCTTTCCCGCAGGCAGTTCTCGCAGTCCGCGCTGGCGGCAGCGCTCGGCGGCGCTGCGTTGCTCGCAGGCCAGGTCCGCGGTCAGACGCCCGCGAAAGAACCCGCAAAGCCAGCGAAGCGGATTGCCGCCGTCACCTCGATCTACCGCATGCGATCGCACGCCTATCATATCGCGGGGCGATTCATCCACGGATACGGCATTGAAGGGGTGCATCATCAACCCCCGTTCCAACTGGCAAGGATGTACAACGATCAGTACCCCGACAACGACCTGGGCCGCAAGGTCGGCGCGAAGCATGGCGTCGAGGTTGTCGACACCGTGGCGGCCGCGCTGGGCGGCAACGACAAACTCGACGTTGACGGCGTGCTGCTGATCGTCGAGCACGGCGACTATCCGCTGAACGACATCGGACAGATTCTGTATCCTCGCTATCCGTTGTTTCGGCAGATTGTCGAGGTCTTTCAAAAGTCAGACCGTTCTGTTCCTGTCTTCGTCGACAAGGCGCTCTCGTACGACTACGTCCAGGCCCGCGAGATGTACGACACAGCCCGCAAGCTGGGCTTCGGCTTGATGGCAGGCTCTTCGCTGCCGGTCACCTGGCGGCGGCCCGTGTTGGAGCTTCCGCTCGAGACCCCCGCCACTGAAGCCTTGGTCTGCCATGCGGGCGGAGTGGAGATCTACGGCTTCCACGCCCTCGAGACGCTGCAGTGCATGCTCGAACGCCGCGTCGGCGGAGAGACCGGCATTAGGAGCGTCCGCGGCCTGAAGGGAGACGCGGTCTGGAAAGCCGGCATGGAGGGCGTCTGGCCGATGGACCTGATGGAAGCCGCCCTGAGTCGAAGTCCCAGCCGCAATCCAGCCGACCCGCGTGAGACGGTCGAGACGCCCGTGGCGATCCTGGTCGAGTACCTCGACGGAACGCGGGCCACGGCCTTGAACCTGCCGGAGTATGTCAGCGACATCACCTTTGCAGTCCGCGTGAAAGGCCAGAAAGAACTGCAGTCGACGCTCTTCGAGTTGCCGGCTCCGCCGGGGGCCAAGTTCTTCGACCCGCTCACCTTCAATATCGAGAAGTTCCTGGCTTCGGGCAAAGCACCCTATCCCGTCGAGCGGACACTCCTCACCAGCATCGTGCTGGACTTCGCGATGCGTTCTCTCGCCAAGAACGGGGAGAAGATCGAGCACCCGGCGATGAAGATTGCGTACGCAGCCCCCAAGGAGAGCAGCTTCTTTCGGGGGCGGTGCACCGATGCGGGCTAACCATCCAGAAACGGGGGCAGGCGATTAACTCTCGGGGAGGACTGGGGAGGTGTTGATTCAGGAAGTCTACCGCGGTCACTGAGTTCGCAACGCGGTACGAGACCTAAGTGTGAGGCCGATCAACTATGCCGTGGTTTGAAGGAAGGCGTTGCGACGACTGTGGCGTCGAATGGGAAGCCATCGATTGGACCGAACGTGTTACGGTCGGGACGATCGATTACTTGAATGACGACACTTTTTCGTTGTACACGTGCCCGCAGTGTTATCTGGAACTACGGGTACAGCGAGAAGCTGACGGCAATTCCTGGCGTCATTGGGTGCGTACCCTGCCCAACGCTCCAAGAGACCATCGCGATGAGCTCATGTGTGAAGTAGCGGGCATGATATCCGCATCTCTCGCGACGCTTCGCTCAGCTTATCAGCCTACTACCCTTCGCCTCGACTCCATTAGCTGCAAGAAGTGCAGGGTTCAGCTCGTTGTTGGCACCCTGGTTCCGCCTCTCCCCGTTTGTCCCAGTTGCAGCAGTTCTCGCAATACATCGAATGGTCAATGGGGGCACGTGAGCATCTAGTGCGGATGGTTAGCGCCCTCGCGCGAAGCCGATGTAGCCGGTGAAAAACCTTATGTAGTGCGGCGCGATTCTTCATGGTGATTTTGCCCACGACTGATAACCTAGCAAGGGAAAGCATTCTCCCCGCTTCCAATGGCGCGCTCGGAACTGAGCGCCCCGTACGAATACATCTTCGCACCTGCGCCCGAGGTTTCTCCATGCGTCTCTTGCCTTCCGTTTCGGCCCGGTTCCTCTGCGTTCTCTTGCTGGCGCTGACCGCAAGTGTTGCCCAGGCTCAACAGAAGAAGGGGATTCCTCACGCCCAGGACAAGCCCCCTGGCCCGGCCCTCTCGCCCGAAGAAGCCGTTGCCAAGATGACGGTTCCTGAAGGCTTCAAGGTCGAACTGGTGGCCAGCGAGCCCGACTTGGTGAACCCGATCGGCATGGCTTTTGACGAGCGGGGGCGTGTGTGGGTGACGGAAAGCCTGGAGTATCCGCGCCGCTCACCCGGTCCCGGCAAGGACCGTGTGAAGGTGCTGGAAGACACCGACGGCGACGGCAAAGTCGACAAGACCACCATCTTTGCCGAGGGGCTGAACATCCCCTCGGGCATTGCGGTCGGACACGGCGGGGTCTGGGTTGCGAATGCTCCCGATCTGCTCTTCATGCAAGATACCGACGGCGACGGCAAGGCCGACAAGACCGAGGTCATCGTGACTGGGTTCGGCCGGACCGATACGCACGAGTTGCCGAACTCGCTCACCTGGGGCCCCGACGGTTGGCTGTACGGCATCAACGGAGTTTTCAACTACAGCGACATCACCTACCGGGGGAAGAACTATAAGTTCACCTGCGCCCTGTTTCGCGTGCATCCCCGCACCCGCGACTTTGAACTGTTCGCCGAAGGGACCAGTAACCCGTGGGGTGTGGCCTTCGACAACGAAGGGGCCGCCTTCTTCAGCGCCTGTGTGATCGACCACCTGTGGCACATCACCGAGAGCGGCTATTACCATCGCCAGGGCGGGCCGTATCCCCCCTTCACTTGGAAGATCGAATCGATCGTCAAGCACAAGCATCAAAAGGCCGCTTATTGCGGCATCACCTTCTTCGATAGCGACGCCTATCCCGAGAAGTACCGCGAGAAGCTGTACATGGGAAACATCCACGGCGCGTGCATCAACTGCGACTTTGTGACCCGCGAGGGATCGACCTACTTCGGCAAGCCCGATCCGGATTTTCTGACGGCGAACGATGCCTGGTTCATGCCCGTGGTTCAGAAGACCGGCCCCGATGGCTCGCTGTACGTGCTGGACTGGTACGATCAGTACCACTGCTACCAGGACGCCAACCGCGATCCAGCCGGCATCGACCGCCTGAAGGGTCGGCTCTATCGGGTCCGCTATAAGGACACCCCCCGTGCGCACGGTTTTGATCTGGCCAAGGAGACCGACGCGCAGTTGATCGAGCGGTTGAAGAGCCCCAACGTCTACTACCGCGACATCGCCCAGCGGATTCTGGCGGAACGCAAGGCTCCCGAGACCCGCCCCGCGCTCGAGAAGCTGGTGCTGGACGAATCGATCGTTCGCAAGAGCCGCATGCACGGGCTGTGGTCTCTGGTCTCCACCGATTCGCTCTCGCCCGAGTTTCATGCCAAGTTGCTGGGGCACGCCGACCCAGGCTTCCGGGCCTGGGGCGTCCGCGCCGCCGGCAACTTTAAAAGGGTCGAGCCGGCCCTGCGCGAGAAGATCGTCTCGCTGGCCCACGATCCGGCCCCCGATGTCCGGCTGCAAGTGGCCATCGCCGCTCGCAAGATCGAGGGGATCGAGCCGGTTTCGCTGCTCACGCAGGTGCTCAGCAACTCGGGCGAAGACAAGCTGATTCCGCACATCGTCTGGCAGAACCTGCACCCGCTGCTCGAAGAGCACGCCCCGCAGTTCATCGCGCTGGCCGCGCAATCGGACCTGAAGGCCTCCCCCGGGCTGGCGAAGATTCTGCCCCGCGTGATCGACCGGGTCATCGCTCGCAAGCATCCCGATCCGACGCCGATCGTGGCGCTGTTCGCCATGCTCTCGGAAGGCAAGAACGCCGACCCGGCTGCCGCGCAGCAGTGCCTGGCCATGCTGGCGGGCAAGATCCAAACTCGCGAACTGGGTACAGAGCAGCTCGCGGCCCTGCGTCCCAAGCTCGAGCCCGCGCTGGCCAAGATTCTGTCGGGACCGGCCAATACTCCGCTGCATCTCGACGCGGCGTTGCTGGCAACCACCTGGCTCGATCCCTCGGGCGTGGCGGCCGTTCGCAAGGTCTTCGCCACCGCCGAGCTGCCCGAGAACCGCCGACTGCAGGCGCTCGACGCGCTGGTCGCGGCCAAGGATCCAGCGCTGCTCGATGCGGTGGCCCCAGCACTGGGGGATCGCAAGGCGGGTTCGCCGGCCTTCCGCTCGATGACACTGGCCTCGCTGGGCCGGTTGGAAGACCCTCGTGTCGGCGAGATCGTGCTGGCCAACTACCCGCAGTTCGAGGCCGACATCCAACCCAAGGCGATTGAACTCCTCACGCAGCGCGCCGCCTGGAGCAAGCTGCTTCTGGCAGCCATCGCGAAGAAGGAGATCCCAGCCAGCGTGCTGAACGTGAACCAGGTGACCAAGCTGCTCTCCAGCAAGGACGAAGATCTGGTTAAAGCGGTCCGCGCCGGTTGGGGAACGGTCCGCACCGAGCGGAACCCCAAGCGCGAAGAGGTCATCGCCCAGATGCGGCAGTTCATTCGCTCGACCCCGGGCGACGCGTTGGCCGGGCACGCGGTCTTTAAGAAGGTCTGCGGCCAGTGCCACAAGATCTACGGAGAAGGCCAAGAGGTCGGCCCCGACATTACTCTGAACGGCCGCAGCTCTTTCGAGCAACTCTTGTCGAACGTGTTCGATCCCAGCCTGGTAATCGGCGCCAGCTATCAGGCCCGCACGGTGGCCACCGCCGATGGCCGCATCCTGACTGGCTTGCTGGCCGAAGACAACGACCAACGCGTGGTGTTGAAGGTACAGGGGGGCAAGCTGGAGACGATCGCCCGCAAGGATGTGGAGGAGATGTCGGTCAGCAAACTCTCGATGATGCCCGAGGATCTCGAGAAGCAGCTCAAGCCGCAGGAGCTGGCCGACCTGTTCGCCTACATCACGCTCGACAAGCCGCCGACCGATCCTTCGGCCCGGCAGCTTCCCGGCGTGCGGGCCCCCGCAGCCCGCGAAGTGACCGATTCGACCAAGTTCAACGAGGTCGTCGCCGAACTGGCTCCAGGCTTCACGATCGACGGTTCCGGCGAACGAGGCGTGGGCATCGTGAAGGAGCACTTCGGCCGCATCGGCGTGCTGCGAACGCATCCGATCCACGAGACCAAGGCCTGCGTGATCCGATCGAAGGTGACGCTGCCGGAGAACAAGAAAAGCCGGTTGCACCTGGCCGTCTCGCACGACGCGCAGGGAGATTGGCAGTTGCTCGTCCGCGCCAACGGCGAAAAACTGCACGACTCGATCATCGGCCCCAAGAGCGTCAAGGACGGTTGGGCCGATATCACGATCGACCTGTCCAAGTTCGCCGGCAAGCCGGTAAACCTGGAGATCCTGAACGCCCCCAACAACTGGGCGTACGAGTTCGGCTACTGGGGGCGGATGGAGATCGTTTCGGAGTAGCAGATGGAGGAGCGTGCAATGGGCGCACGTTTCGAGATCTTTCGCAGGTGATCGCGAATCACGTAGCGTGATAAAGCCCCGCAGGGGCGAGATTCGATAGCCCAGGCCGGAGGCCTGGGACGCAAGGTTCGCGCACGAATAGCCCCGCAGGGGCGAGACTCGGCACTACCCGGGCCTTTGGCCTGGGCTATCGAATCTCGCCCCTGCGGGGCTTGGACACCGGAGCTAGACTTCATTTCGCACCATTCTGAATCGAATGGTCGACCTGCGGCAATCTCTCGCGTCTGAACGCGTCCTACGCCGCCTCGTGCACCAACTCGCCAGCCGCAATGCCAAACCGCTCGCGCATGCCGCTCTCGACCTGGGCGGCGAATCGCAGCAACCCTTCGCGAAGCATCGGCATCGGCTGGCCCAGCACATCGCGGGCGGCCTTGGTCGCCAGCGAGGTCTCGCGCGGGTAGCGTCGCGATTCGGCGTGGGCGGGCAGGTCTCCCAGTTGAACATGCCGACCGCTGTAGCCGCAGGCATGCGCCAACTCAGCCATAAAGCGGAACGGGCTGGTCCGCTCGGATCCCGCCATGTGATACAGACCCGTCAGGCCCTTCTGATACGCGGCCCACAATAACTCGGCCAGGTCGCTAGCCAAAATCGGCGTGGCGTGGCGGTCGGCGTCGGCCTCGCACATTCTGCCTTCCGAGAGGGCCAGCCAGGCCTGCTCGGCATAGTCGCCGGCGCCGGACACGGGGCTCCAGCCATAGGCATGCGTTCGGACCACCAGGGCTTCGGTCCCCATCAGGGCCTTCTCGGCCTCGCGGGCAGCGGCAGCCGAAGATCCGGCGCCGGCCTGGAATGATTTTTCTTCGTGGAACAACCGAGGCCCGGTGAAGACGGCATCGGTCGAGAGACAGGTGAAGCGGGCACCCACTCCGGCAGCCGCCGCGGCCATCTTGCGAACCTGCTCGCCAGCCTGTCCGGGCTCGAACGTGCAGTCCGAAGCATCCCAGCTATTGCCGACCCAAGGGCCGCAATGCAGCACCCATTGGGGACGCATGCTGGCGATCCAGCCGGCCAGTTCCACATCATCATGGTGCCGGCAGCCTGCGGTCTGGCAGCCTTCAATCGACACGGGATGCTTGGAGTAGAGACCCCAGACCTCGCAGTGTTCGGCCAGCGTCAGGGCCAGATTGCTGCCAACGGTTCCATCAACGCCGGTCACGAGCACTTTGTCCACGGCAGGCCTCCATGCGCTATCGCGGGGTCGGCGACCAGAGAGGGGATCTCCGGGCAATCCGACGGGTTGGGGTGGGCGCAACAAGTCCCACGATCCTTTGCGGGGCTTGTTGCTGAGGCGGGAATATAGCGACAAAGAAAAAACTGGCCAAGCCGAATTCCCAACAGGAAATTTCACACGCATTCATCACTTCCTGATGAATCCAAACGATGGCAATGCTGGCATCTGGAGTGCTACGATGCACCCGGCAAGGTCACCGAGAATCCAAGAAATAGCTCCGGAGCTTCCATGATCGAGCAGGAAAAGCCGGCCACGGCGCCGATTACCTGGCGGCGCGTCGTCCGATGGATTGTGGCCGGCAGCGTCTGCCTGTTCGGACTGTTGGTGCTGGCCCTGATCTTGAACCCGCGGGCTCCGCGCCGGCCGATCGAGCCCAAGGTTGAACGAGGCGAAGTGCGATTCCTGCACGGCATGGATGTCACGGCCCGCCGGGCCGATGAACCCCGCGTCACGGACAACACGCGCCGGGTATCGATCGAAGTCTACCGCGATGATCAGACGGGCAACGTGGTTTACATTTCGCGCCCCGACATCACCCGCAAGGGAAGCACCGTTTCAGTGGTGCGCGGCGCTACGGATTGAAGTCGTTGTGGGCTCAACAGGCCTGACGTTTTCCGTCCTCTTCCATCGCAAGAAGTTCCAGATTCTGATTCCCTCACGAGGTGTACAATGACCCGACGTTTCGGATTCGCCTGTGCAGCCGTCTGCTTTCTGGCCGGTTGGATCGCGGCCCAGTTCCCCATGACGCGTGCCTGGGGGTGGCAATCCTCCGTCAAGGACCCGCAGCATGTGGCGGCCATGAATGTGCAGGTCCGCATGGCTCAAGAGCGCGACTTCACCGACAGCACGATGAAGTACAACATCGAAGTCTATCGCGACGAGAACAACGGCAACCTCATCTATATCTGCGAGACGGGATCGATCTCGGTGGTCCCGGGCAAGCTGTAGCACTGTGCTGTCTCCCCTCTATCGGCAACGCGGACAGTGGCCCGACTGGTCCCTGCGAGGCATTGCATCGGCCCGCAAGGATTTCTATCGTTTAACCCGTGCGTTCTTACCGGACGCGCGACGATGATACTTGTTCGAATCGAAATCTTACCTGGTCATTCGGGAGCATTACGATGACACGCGTTGACGCCTGGGTCGCCACAGCGGTTGGCTCGAAGCTGGAGCGGAAGTCGGTCGATCTCGGGGCGCTCGGCGCCGAGGAAGTGGAAGTCGCGGTCGAACACTGCGGACTGTGTCACTCCGATCTATCGATGCTGAAGAACGATTGGGGGATGACGAGCTTTCCGGCCATCCTGGGACACGAGGTCGTCGGCCGGGTCACGGCCGTGGGGACTTCGGCCAAGCGAATTCAGGTGGGCCAGCGCGTGGGCATCGGCTGGACCGCAGGCAGTTGCATGCATTGCCGCCCGTGCATGTCGGGTGATCAGCATCTCTGCGCGCAGGCGGTGCCGACGATCGTGGGCCATCGCGGCGGATTCGCCACGCATGTGCGATCGCATTGGGCCTGGACTCTGCCGCTACCGGAGAATCTTAATGCTGCCGAAGCCGGCCCCCTGCTGTGCGGCGGCATTACCGTTTTCAATCCGCTGGCGATGCACGCAAAGCCCACCGACCGGGTCGGCATTGTCGGCATCGGGGGACTGGGCCACATGGGGGTCAAATTCGCCGCCGCCTATGGCTGCGACGTCACGGCCTTCACCTCGAGCCCGAGCAAGTTTGATGAAGCCCGTGAATTCGGAGCACATCATGTTGTGTCCAGTCGCGATTCGGCGGAAATCAAAAAGCTGGCCGGCACACTGGATCTGCTGATCGTGACGGTAAACGTGCCTTTGGACTGGAACACCCTGATCGCCGCCCTGGCGCCCAATGGCCGGATCCATATCGTGGGGGCCGTGCCGGAGCCGATCCCCGTGCAGATCGTTCCCATGATCTTCACGCAGAAGAGCCTGTCGGGCTCGCCGACCGGTTCGCCTGTCGCGATGGAGACGATGCTCGACTTTGCGGCGCGGCATAAGATTTCGCCGCAGACCGAACACATGCCGATGAGCCGCATCAACGAAGCGTTCGAACGGCTCGAGGCGGGCAAGGCACGCTATCGGATCGTGCTGGACGCCGACTTCTAGAGAGCGGCAATCCTTGGCAAGAATCACAAAGGCCCGGCATGATGCCGGGCCTTTGTGATTTTTGACCGATGGTTATCGAGGCGGAGCGTGTCGTAGCAGGCACACGGAGCGGCTGTGACCTTTTGTGGTGCGGGCGTCCCGCCTGCCGGAACATCGGTCCCACTTCAAGGCAGGCGGGACGCCTGCACCACAAAAAGAATCACACATCAAGGCGATTGGATTGGTCGCCCCTTAGCGGCTCTTGTCCATCGAGAAGCTCGAGAACGGCTGGTCCTCGTCGGTGGCCACCGAGACGAACTGCACCCAGTCGCGGACCGACTTCTCCACCTTCTGCAGGTGGACCATGTCAGCGTCTTCCTCGAACATGGCGGTGTTCACTTCGCCGATGAAGCTCTTCTTCTTGTCGTAGGGCGAATCGCTGGCGTAGACGTTCGTGCGGATCTTGCCTTGGATGACCGTGGTCTCCAGGAAGAAGAACATCGACTCGGCAGCGTTGTAGCGCAGCATGACCCCTTGGGGCATTTCCACGCCTTTACAACGTCGGTCGGCCCCCGTGAAGTGAGCCAACTGATTGTTGCTCATCTTGCTGACGAGTTGGTCGTCGGTTTCTGCGTTGAACGATTCGGCCATCGGCGCCCCTCGCCGCCCGTGAATCCATGGGTCCTGAACAGGACGCTGGCACTCAGGCGATGCGGATCTGAAAGGAACTTATGCGGAAACTACTTGCCGCAACCTCAACGGGTTGAGGGGTCCCTCCCCCTCCTCCTACGCAAGTCTAACCGCCCGATTTGGCAGAGTATATGGGAAATCTAACTTTCCTTCCGCGCCGTTTCAAAATGTCCAATCGTAGAGCCGCGGGGTCGCAGACTTGCGCAGCCGCAAGTGAAGCCGCAGCAGACCGGCGGCCAGGTCCCCCGTTGACAGCCGGGCGTCGTAGGTGTCGCTGCCCGGGCGCGTGCGGAACAATCGCCCATTCCAGTAGTTCGCCAGCGCGTCGTCCCCCAAGCGTTGGGCATAGTCCAGGTGCTTCTTTTCCTGGGTGAGATCGTACAGATCGAGCGACAGATTCAGGGTATGAGCCAGGGCGAAGACGCTCGCATCGCGAGGCCGCTTCTGCCCCTGCATCAGGGCCATCGCACGGCGAGCTATCTCAAGCGATTGACGGTCGGCTGTCACCCCTGCCGAATAAGCGGCCACGCGCCCCAGCACGGGAACGGCCACGCGGCCCGGCTGCGGATCTTCCCAAAGCGGCAATAGATGCAACGGAGCGCGGGCCGCCGCGAAGATGCGGGGACCGGCTTCTGCGGGCGGAATCGCCTCGACACTGCCCGGCGGATTGGGGACCGAAGAGCCGTCGACCTTCAACCGGGCCTGCCATGTTCCGGTGGCGGCTGAAAAGGCATGCGTGTCGTAGCCCTTGATCATTGCCAGCCCGGCCGTTCCCCAGGCCTGTTCATGGGGGACTTCTTTCCAGGCCTTCAACAGCAGATAGCCCAGCAGCACCTGTCGCGAGCTGGCCTCCAAGGCAGATTCTTGAGGTGCATCGTCCTGCGCCAGTTGCTCGGGAACCAGGCCCGTCGTGGGATCGCGCCGCGACCAATAGAGCTCGCCGGCCGTGCGTGCTCGATCAAGCCAGCGGCGCTCGCCCGACTTGCGATACAGAAACGCAAAGGCATGGACGAACTGGCCCGCGTCGTCGCAGTGGGCCAGCGGAGTCTTAGGTCGTTGCGCTTCGAAGAACGGACCCCGCGCAGCGAAGAGAGCCCCGCCAGGCCGCAAAAAGTGATACTCGAGACCCGCGATCGCTTTGGTGGTGGCTTCAGGATTGGTGTCCCAAAGGATCTCCCACGGAGTCGTGCGGGGGAGCAGTTCATGGCCCGCCTCGCCCACCAGACCGGTCGCCGGCTGCGGTTTGCCGCTGGTCATCTGCACCGACAGGGCCGGTCCCCAGGCCAGCAGTCCGGTTTGCGTACTTTGTGCATGGGCCAGAAAATCGGTGACGTAACCGTTCGCCGCCAGGCGATGGCTCCCCTCGTCGAGCGACTCGGCCAGTACCCGCAGCGTGGCCAGCGTGGTTGCTTCGTACAGCAGATTTGCTTCACCGGCAGGTGGGACGGGATCGGTGCCGGGCTCGAGTTTGATGACCACCGGCCACATCCCCCGCGCGGGCGCAGGTGCGGGAGAGGCTGCATCCTCGTCCGATTTCTTGGTCTCGTCCTCGACGCTCGGAGCGGCCGGGGCAACGACTCGCGGACGAGCATACTGGCGATCGAGCGTCTTGCCGAAGGCGCGGACCGCTTCCAAGAATCGGTCGGGTTTGGGGGGCGATTGGGCCGCAGCCTGCGAAACCAACGCCGCTCCCCAGACCGTGGTGATCCCCAGCAGCTTCAGGGAACGGAGCATGTCTTGGGCTTTCATCTGAAAAACTCGCGGGGAGATCTCAGATTACAAGAGGGATGCCGTCAATCGCTTACCAGGTCAGACCGACGGACTCTCCGCCCGAGGCCTTACCCAGACCACCCTTGAGCGGCTTATTGCTCTTGGGCAGCGGCAGCGGTGCTTCTTCCACCTCGGGTTCGGGCGCCTCTTGCTTGGCCGACATCGGCTTGGCCAATGTAGCTTTGAGCGAAAGGCTGATCCGCTGCTTGTCGCGGTCGATCTGCAGCACCTTCACGTCGACCGCCTGGCCTTCCTTCACGACGTCGCTGACACGGAAGACCCGATGATGGGCCAGTTCCGAGATGTGAACCATCCCCTCGACGCCGGGCTCCAACTCGACAAAGGCGCCGAACTGCATGATTTTCGACACTTTGCCGCTCACGATCCCGCCGACGCTGAATCTCTCTTCGATCTTGGACCAGGGGCTCTCGAAGAGTTCCCGCATGGTCAGGCTGATCTTCTGAGTATCCGGATCGATCTTCTGGACCTTCACCTGGATCTTCTGACCCACGGTCAAAAGATCGCTGGGATGATTGATGCGGGCCCAGCTGAGCTGGCCCACATGCAACAGGCCATCGACGCCACCGATGTCGACAAACGCGCCGAAATCGCGCAGGCTGCGCACGATTCCTTCGCGGACCTGACCGGGGGCCAGATCCTTCATGGTCTGGATGCGACCTTCTTCCTTTTCTTTCTCGAGCACAGCGCGGCGGCTGAGAACCAGATTGCGCTTGTCGGGATTGGCCTCGGTGATCAAGCAGTTGAACTTCTGTCCGATCAGTTCTTCCAGATTCTCGACACGGTAGAGCGAAACCTGGCTGGCCGGGATGAACGCCCGTAGTGCGCCAACGGTGCACTCGACTCCACCCTTGTTGGCGGCCGTGACGCGCGCCTCGACGACGAGCCCTTCGCTGACCTGCGACCAGTCGGCGCTGGCCACGGCTCCGCCCGGCTTATGAAGCTGGTAGTAGCCTTCGGCCTCGTTGAAGTTGTCGACGATGACTTCGACGTACTCGCCTTCGGCAGGGGGCTTCTCGCCGAATTGCCGGAGCGAAATCAGCCCTTGGTTCGAGCCTCCCAGGTCCATAAAGACCGAGTCGCGGTGAACCTTGGTCACCAGGCCGCGGACCTTGGTTTCGGGGAGCAGGGACTCGCCAATGGCCACGCCACGCGATTCGCTGGCGATGATTTCATCGAGCGATTTCTCGCCCAGGGCTTCGGCCAGTTCGGCCTCGAGTTCGGCCGAGAGCTTCTCGCGCAGGTTCGGCTTGGGAACCGACGAGGGAGCCGTCAGGATCTCTTGCGGCTTGCGATTCTCGCGGCGCTGCCCGTCCTGGCGGTGAGGCTTGGAGGGAGCGGAAGAAGCAGGTGCAGGAGCCGAAGGGGCCGCAGCAGATGCGGGGGCGGCTTCGACGGCTGGGGCTTCAGCCTGAGTCGCGGCAGCGGGTACAGGGCTGGGAGCCGGCGCTTCGGCCGTCGCCGTGGTGCTGTCTTCTGCAGGCTTGGTCGGTTGGTACATCGCCGAGCGCGGACGCTCGGACCCGATCTTGATCCGCGGCGTGGGGCGAGGGAACTCGCCCGCAGCAGGAGTCGCAGCCGGAGGGCTGGCCTGAGGATTGCCGGGGTTCGCGCCGGCCGGAGAAGGATTGGGGGCCGACGACGCGGACTCGGACTCGCTACTCATCGATCAAAACCTTGGAGAGCTGACTGGCCAGAAGTTCCCATGAAAACGCAGGGGTAGTGTAGCAAACGACCGTGGGCGAGCGGTAGCGTCCCCAGGCTGAGGAAATCGCAGCCGAGGTTTGGTTTTTCAGACGGCGAAAAAATGACGATGGCAACGATTGGAGCAACCCTAACGTTGGCGCGATGGCCCAAGAAACGGGCAGGCCTCACAAAACTCCGAATTTGCCGAAACCGCCAAGCTGCCAGCCGGTTACATGTACTGGAGCCCCGTGCATTTGTCTGGCGTTCTGCGCCCAGTCGAACTAGCATGAAGGGAACCGTTCCTTGTGGAGGCTACTCCGTGCGACAACTCGACTTGCGCCGTTTTTCCCACTCCCGCACCGTGACGTTCGCGGGCTTGGCCCTGTGGGCATTCGCGGTTCTGTCCCTTGCTCCTCTCTCTGCCGCCGCGGGCCCCGTGCCCGAATTGGTGGGCGTGCTGCACCTGGCGGCCGAGGACGAAGTGGCCAAGACCCTGGAGCTGACCGACGAACAGCGGACCAAGCTCCAAGAACTGTTTGATCAGCGCGAGGATAAGGGAACGAACCTGCTGCTGGACACCAAGGACCTGCCCGTCGACGAGCGGGACGCCAAGTTGGCTCCCTTCCGCCTGGACTCCGAAAAGCTGGGCAAGGCGATTCTGAATGCGAAGCAATGGGGCCGCCTGGACCAGATTCGTATCGCGCGGACCGGCATGATTACACTGGCCGAGCCACAGATCGCCGACAAGCTCAAGCTCACCTCGACCCAGAAATCGGAAATCAAAGACCTGATCGAAGAGCGGGCCGCGGCCCTGAAGGCGGCCGACTCGGTCTCGGAACCCGAGGTCCGGGCGAACTTCGAACGTCAACTCAAGGCCGTACTCGATCGCGTCCAGTTCCCTCAGTGGGAAGCCATGGCCGGACAGACTGCGGGCGAAGCGCTGCCCGAAACGGCTACGAAGACCGAACCGACCAAGACCGAAACGCCGGTCGCTCCCGCAAAAACGGAACCGACCAAAACGGGCCCCGCAGGCAAGACCGAACCAGGCAAGGCTGAACCCGGCAAGACCGAGGTTCCCGCCCGCACGGCGCCGCGCGGCCCGCGTCCGGCCGGTCCGGTGAGCTTGAAGTTCAACTTCCGCTATCAACCCTGGAAGGACGTGCTGGACTGGTTCGCCGATCAGGCCGACCTGTCGCTGTTTATGGAGGCTCCTCCGCAGGGAACTTTCAACTACACCGACGACAAGAGCTACACGCCCGGACAGGCGCTCGACCTGCTGAACGGGGCCTTGCTGACCAAAGGCTTCACCCTGATCCGTCGCGAGCGGATGCTGATGCTGGTGAACCTGGAGGATGGCATTCCGCCGAACCTGGTTCCCTACGTCCCTGTGGAGCAGATCGACGAGAAGGGGGAGTTCGAGTTGATCAGCGTGCTGTTCAAGCTCGATAAAATGACCCCCGCTGAAGCCGAAGGCGAGATCAAAAAGCTGCTCGGCCCGCAGGGCTCGGTGGTCGTGCTCCCCAAGGCTCGCCAGATTCTGGTCACCGAGACGGCCGGCCGGTTGAAGGTCATTCGCCCTGTGATTCAAGCGATCGAGAATCCCGAGGACTCGGGGCAGTTGCAGGTCTTTCCGCTGACGAACGCGTCGCTCGAGGAAGTGCTGCCGGTCGTGCGGCAGATGCTCGACATCCCGGCCGACCGCACGGCGACTGCCGACGGCTCGATCCGCCTGGGTCTCGATCCGGTAGGGAACAAGCTGTTTGCCAGCGGCAAGCCAGAAAAGATCGCCCGTCTGAAGGAGATCTTGAAAGAGATCGACATCGAAGGGGCCAAGTCGACACCCGTCGGCATCACCGAATCGCCTCAGTTAGAGGTTTACACGATCACCACCGCCGATCCGGATTCGGTGTTGAAGGTGATGCAGACGCTCTTGGCCGGCCTGCCCGATGTCCGCCTGGCGATCGACCCCAAGACTGGCAACCTGGTCGCGTTGGCGCGACCGAGCCAGCACTCCACGATCAAAGCCACGCTAGGGCAGATGCAGCGCGACGCGCGGCAAGTCGAGGTAATCCGCTTGAAGAATCTCGACCCGCAGTTGGCAGTTCTTTCCATCAACAAGCTGTTCAACGAAGGGGACAAGGCCGGAGCCAACGCCCCCAAGGTCGATGCCGACACCACCAATAACACGTTGCTGGTGCGCGGCAGCGAGGCGCAGGTCGCTCAGATCCGCGATCTGCTGGCCAAGATGGGCGAGTCGGGTGGCGGCAGTTCGATGGAAGAAGCCGAGAAGAGCAAGGTCCGGACATACGCTTTAAGCGGCCGTCAGGCGACCAAGGCCATCGAGCAGTTGCAGGCCGTATGGCCGACCGTTCGTCAAAACAAGATTCGTGTGGTGACCCCTTCGGCCATCATGCCCGAGCTGCGTGGCGAACGAACTCCCAGCGGCGCCGCGACTCCTGCGACCGAACCAGCCGGATTGCCGGCCAGCGTCTTGGAACAACTGCTGCAATCGGGCCCCGCCCGTCGGCTGGGTCCGGCCGCGCCGTTGCCCCCGGCCACGACGGCGCCCAAAACTGGGCCCGGTACGCCCGCGACCAATCCCCAACCCGATGAGCCCCGCGATCGGCGGTACGACGAGCGACGTTTTGAAGACCGCCGCGATGAAGGGCCGCGCCGCGAGCCCCCCCGTCGCGACGAGAAGACCACCAGCACATCGACCCGAGCGGTTTTCGCCCGGCAGATTGTTGAGGGGAAAGCCGAAGCTAGTGCTCCGGAAGAGCCTGCCGCGTTCAAGGCCCCGGCGACAACCCTTCAGGCCCCGGCGACAACCCTTCAGGCTCCGGCGACAACTCTTCAGGCTCCGGCCGCGGAAGCGAAGCCCGAGCCCAAAAAGCCGGTCCTCGATCCCGTTACGGGCGAGCCCGCTCCGATTATCGTCACGTTTCTGGGCTCGCGAGGGATCATGGTCGCCTGTGAAGACCCTGAGGTCCTGGACCAGTTTGAAGCCCTGCTGCGGACGTTGACCACCAGCATGGCCGGCGGGCGTGAGTACACCATCTTCTATCTGAAGAGCGCCAGTGTCGGCGTCGTGGCCGAAACGCTGGAGCAGATCTTCGCCGGCGGCGGGGCCAGCTCGGGCGATTCCGGCGGCGGCGGCTTGATCGGCGATCTGGCCGGCGCGGCGCTGGGGAACATGGGCGGAGGGTTGTTCGGCAGTCTGCTCGGCCTGGGCGGAGGCGGCGGTGGCGGCGGATCGGCCCTCTCGGCCAGCGGCATCACCATTGTCCCCGATGTACGGCTGAACGCCCTGATCGTGCAGGCCAGTCCGGCCGATCTGGACACGATGGAAGAGCTGCTCAAGGTGCTGGATCAGCCCGATGCTCCCGATACGGACATTGCCTCCAAGCCCAAGCTGATTCCCGTCAAGTACACTTCGGCCGCCACGATCGCCGAGTTGGTCCGCGAGGTCTATCGCGACCGACTGACGAACGCGGCCGGCGCGGGGGCGCAGCGACAGCCCTCGCCCGAAGAGTTCATTCAGATGCTGCGTGGAGGTCGTGGGGGTGGCGGCGGCGGTGCCCGTGGCGGCAACAACCGCAACGCTCAGGCTCAAGTACAGAAGATGTCGCTGGGTGTCGACACTCGCACCAACTCCCTGATTGTCTCAGCACCTCAGGCGCTGCTGGAAGAAGTCGAGCAACTGGTGGCCACGTTGGACAACGCCTCGACGCAGACGGACGACACCATGAGTGTGGTCACGCTGAAGCGCAGCAACCCGCAAGCCGTGGCACAGGCGCTCTCGGCCATCCTGGGCGAAACCGTCCGGACCACTGCCGCGACTCGGCCCAACACGCCGGGGACGCGACCTGGCATGCCGGGCCAGGGCCAGCAGCCGGGCTTCAATCAGCAACCCGGTTTCAATCAGCAGCAGGGCCAGGCGGCGATCGACGAGCAGGCGGCTCGCATGCAGATCTTCCGCGCCTTGCAAGGCCAGGGCGGAGGGGGCGGACTCTTCGGCGGCGGCCAAGGGGGCCGAGGCGCCGGTGGCGGTGGCGGTGGCTTTGGCGGCGGAGGCCAAGGGGGCCGTGGACCCGCCGGTGGTGGCGGCGGGCGTGGAGGGCGCTAGTGTACTGTTGCAGGTGAGCGGCAAGACGCTAGCCGCCGGTAGCCCCTTTTGGCAACGCAAGTTCATCGGCGGCTAGTTCTTTGCCGCTCACTGAACCAGTGCCGACCGATAGAGCCCCATCTGCTTGAGAAGCTACACGAGCGCCCCTTCCCTCGTTGTGGCGTTGGCCTATTGAGATTCCCACTTTTTGAGAATCTCGGTTTTCTTGCGCGCCGTCCTAGGACACCCGCGCCCATCTCGATAGAATGCCGCCGTGCGTTGAGTGCTGCTCTCCCTCTCCGGGGCGCTCACGAGTTACACCTCACGCCGCGGGCAGTCTTATGTTGAACCTTCTCGTGTTGCTTGCCGACGCCAGCGCCACCGAGAATTTGTCTATTTTCGATCCCGCCTCTCCTTCGGCCCTGTCGATCCGAAGTCTGTCGATCCTGGTGGCCGGCATCTCGGCCTTCATCTTTGTGATCGTCGAAGGAGTGCTGCTCTACTGCGTTGCCCGCTTCCGTCGCCGAACGGCCAAACGCGGGAGCGAGCCCCCTCAAGTTTACGGCAGCACGTCGATCGAGATCGCCTGGACCGTCGCCCCCGCGCTGATCGTTTTCATCTTGGTGCTGGTGGTCACGCGGACCCTGTGGGACGTCAATCGCCCGCACCCCAAGCCCGTGGCCGGCGATCAGACCCTGTTCGTCACGGTGATCGGCCATCAGTGGTGGTGGGAGTACATCTACGAAACCTACGATGGCCAGACGTTGGGCGTCGTTACCGCGAATGAACTGCGGATGCCGGTCAGCAGCCCGGGCGTCGATCGCCCTGTCTATCTCACGCTCAAATCGGCCGACGTCTGTCATAGTTTCTGGGTGCCGCGGCTGGGCGGAAAGACCGACCTGATTCCCGGCCATCCCAACGAGCACTGGCTGCAGACCGACAAAACGGGGCTTTTCTTGGGCCAATGTGCCGAGTATTGCGGCACGCAGCACGCCAACATGCTGCTGCGGGTCGTTGTCGAAGAGCCGGCGGAGTTCGAGCGTTGGCTGGCCAACGAGGCCAAGCCGGCCGTCGAACCCGCAGCAGGTGAACCGGCCGCGACCGGGCGAGCGACCTTTTTGGGGCAGTCGTGCGTGAACTGCCACCGCGTGCGCGGCACGCCGGCCCGCGGCAGTGTGGGCCCCGACCTGACGCACTTGATGAGCCGCCAGACGTTGGCCTCGGGCATGGTCCCCAACGATCGCGAGAATCTGCGGAAGTGGCTTTTGAATCCGCAGCAGGTCAAGCCGGGCTGTTTGATGCCGGCCTTCGGCCTGACGCCGCGCGAGTTCGATCAGATTGTCGATTACCTGGTGACCCTGCGTTAAGGATCGACTCATGGCCAGCGTCGAGCTCAAGACATCGCCGATCGCCGAGGCAGCGCACGTTGCGGCACCGTCGCTGTGGTACGACCTGGCGACGACCGTCGATCACAAGAAGATCGGCCTGATGTACATCGGCATGGCGCTGCTGTTTCTGGTGATCGGCGGCTGCGAAGCGCTGCTGATGCGCTGGCAGTTGATGTTCCCGCGCTACGATTTCATCGGGCCCGATCTGTTCAATCAGATGTTCACCATGCATGGGACCACCATGGTCTTCTTCATGGGCATGCCCATTCTGATCGGCATCGGCAACTACATTGTGCCGCTGGCGATCGGGGCCCGCGACATGGCTTTTCCGCGGCTCAATGCATTCGGGTTCTGGGCCACGCTGCTGGGCGGCATGCTGGTCTACTTCAGCTTTGCCACTGGCGGCGCTCCGGCCATTGGCTGGTTCGCTTATTCGCCCTTGACGGAGCGGACCTTCGCCCGCAGCGCCGCCACCGACTTCTGGGCCATGGGGCTGCTGGTCAGCGGCTTCGGCACCCTGACCGGCGCGGTGAACTTTATCGCCACCATTCTGACAATGCGAGCGCCGGGCATGGCCCTGCGCAAGGTGCCGTTCTTCGTGTGGACGATGCTCTGGACCTCGGTGCTGATTCTGTTCGCCATTCCGCCGCTCACGGCGGCGCTAGCCATGCTGTTGTTGGATCGCAATCTGGGGGCCCATTTTTTCGACGTCCAGAACGGCGGCTCGGCGATGCTGTGGCAGCACATGTTCTGGTTCTTCGGCCATCCCGAAGTCTACATCTTGATCCTGCCGGCTTTCGGCATGATTTCTGAAGTGATCCCCGTCTTCTCGCGCAAGGTGCTGTTCGGCTACGAGTTCATGGCTGCCGCCACGGCAGCGATTGCCTTCATCAGCCTGGGAGTCTGGGCCCATCACATGTTCACCGTCGGCATGAGCCGCACGCTCGACATGTTCTTCGTCATCAGCAGCCTGCTGGTTTCGATTCCCACGGGGATCAAGTTCTTCAACTGGCTGGCCACGATGTACGGAGGAAAGATCTCGTTCGAATCGCCGATGCTGTTCGCGTTTGGCTTTCTCTCGATGTTCCTGATCGGCGGGCTGACGGGCATCATGCTGGCCGCGGCCCCGTTCGATTTCCAACTCTCCGACAGCTACTTCGTCATCGGGCACTTCCACTGGGTGCTGATCGGCGGCACCATCTTTGGAACTTTCTCGGGTCTGTACTACTGGTATCCCAAGGTCACCGGGCGGATGCTCTCCGAGAAGCTGGCCAAGTGGCATTTCTGGCTGCTGTACATCGGCTTCTTTCTCACCTTCGGCCCGATGCACATCTCGGGCTTCCTGGGGATGCCCCGGCGGATCTACACCTACGACGCCGACCGCGGCTGGGAGATCTGGAATCAACTGACCACCCTGGGGGCCATGATCCAGACACCCAGCTACGCCATCTTTGTGTTCAACATCATCTGGTCGTATTGGAAGGGGAAGCCCGCCGGGAACGATCCCTGGGACGCCTGGACATTGGAGTGGGCCACCACCTCTCCGCCGGCCGCTTACAACTTCGAGAAGATCCCCGAGGTTCACAGCCGCCGCCCCTTGTGGGACTTGAAGCATCCCGACGATCCCGATTGGAAGTACGAGGATGAGTAGTCACCCATGGAATTGAACTTCGACATCAAAACCGCGCTGACCGAGCATGAACGCGCCAGCCTTGCGCAAGAGACGTCTCGCGCGGCAGGCAAGAGCGGCTTGCCCGTTCCTCCGGCCATTGTGCCCGAGAAGAATCTGACGGCCGAACAATGGGGCGTGATCGCCTTTCTGGTTTCCGAAGTGGCGTTCTTTGGCGCGCTGATCACCGCTTACATCACCTTTCTGGGGGCAGACACCAGCGGCCCCAAGCCGGGCGAGGTCCTTTCGCTCCCCTTGGTACTGATGAGCACGGCCCTGCTGTTGGCCAGCAGCGGCACGATTCATCTGGCCGAGAGCCTGCTGCATCAAGGGCGGGCGCGGCAGTTTCTGTACGCCTGGGGCGGAACGATCGTCCTGGGAATCGCTTTCCTCTCGGCCACGGTCTACGAGTGGCACGAGCTGATCTACGAGCACCAACTGACCATCAGCCGCAACCTGTTCGGCACCACGTTCTATACGCTGATCGGATTTCACGCCCTGCACGTCACGATCGGCGTGATCCTGATGCTGACAGTGCTGGGGCTGACGCTCTTCGGAAATCTGGCCGGCAAGAACGGGCCGGTCGTGCAGTTGGTGTCATGGTACTGGCACTTTGTCGACGCGGTGTGGCTGGTCGTTTTCGCTTTGGTCTATGTGATCGGCCGCTAGAAGTTCTGGGAAAGACGCTGACAATGGCCAACGAATCGCACTCTCACGAATCGGCGCCAGCCGTGCATCACGAACCGCACGACGCGGTCGAGATGCCGCGCCCCACCACCGCGCCGCTGGTCCTCTCCTTGGGTCTGATCTTTATGGCGGCCGGCGCGGTAACCAGCGAAGCCCTGATGGTCGTGGGCGGACTCCTTGCGTTGCTCGGCGCGGGAATGTGGATTGAGCAACTGCTGCCCGGACGAGGTCACTTCCACGAGGCCTTTGTTGCTCCCGAACTGCGGGCCGTACCGATCACGGGCGAGGCGGGCAATGTGCAGGAACTGCACGTCGACATGCCCGGCTACCGCATCCGAATGCCCGAGCAAGTCCATCCGATTTCCGCCGGCGTAAAGGGGGGCATCCTGGGCGGGGTTGTCATGCCAATCCCCGCACTGCTTTATGGAGTGCTGAGCGGGCACGGCATCTGGTATCCCATCAATCTGCTGGCAGGCATGATGCTGCCAGGCATGGATCAGATGTCGACCGAAGAGTTCGAGCAGTTCCACTTCGGGTATGTAGCCGTGGCCGTGGCAATCCACGTGGTCATGTCGCTTTCGATTGGCGTGATCTACGGGGTCTTAATGCCCACGCTGCCCGACATCCCCAAGGCGCTGGCGTGGGGCGCACTGTTGGCGCCGATGCTCTGGACCGGCGTCAGCTACTTCATGATGTCGGTGGTGAATCCCGTCCTGGAGCATGGCGTGGTCTGGCCCTGGTTCATCGCCTCGCAGTTCTTGTTCGGCGTCGTGCTAGCCTCTGTGATGATGGCCTCCAATCAAGCCCACCCGGTTCGCGCCGGCATGATTGGCGCGGGTGTCGGCGGCGTGGTGATGGCCCTGCCGGCCATGCTTTGGGGATATCTATCCGGCTACGGCATCTGGTATCCCGTGAACCTGCTGGCCGGCATGGGCATGCGGGGCATGGACCAGTTGCCTGTTGATGAGCTCTCGCGGTTTCGCGCCGATTGGTTTATCGCCGCCACCGTGATTCATATTGCGATGGCGGTCTGCTTCGGCGGCATGCTGGGACTATTGCTGCCGCGATTGCCTTCCATCCCCGGTCCGTTGGCTTGGGGCGGTATGATGCTGCCGCTCGTCTGGACCGCCTCGAGCTATGCCTTGATGGGCGTGGTGAATCCGCTGCTCGCCGATCGGGTCGACTGGCCCTGGTTCATTTTCTCGCAGCTCATTTTCGGCCTGACGGCGGCGATCGTGGTCGTGCGATCCGAAATGGTCCACATTCCTCCGGCGGGCAAGGGTCCCGACAAGATTCCCGTCGTGGAGGGACAATAGCTCCGATGGATGGATTACTATCTCTATTGCCTGGTTTGAGACGATTGACGCTCGCCGCGTACTTTGTGTGCTTGTTTGTGTCGATGGGCTGCGACCTTCCCGGCAAGCCGAATCCGGCGGACAAGCCGGTGCTTGAATCCGAGATCGTCGATTTCGATCCGCTCTTTCAAAAGAACTGCGTCGGCTGTCATGGCAACGACGGCAAACTCGGCCCGGCGCCCCTTCTCAACGATCCCTTATTCTTGACTATGGTTCCCGACGAGGAACTGCTGAAGGTCATCACCCACGGACGGTCCGGGACGCCGATGCCAGCCTTCGCCGAGTCGGCCGGCGGTACGCTCAACGAAAAGCAAGTGAAGGCGCTGGCCTCGGGTCTCAAGGCGAAGTGGAAAGCCGACGTTGCCTTGAAGCTGGAATTGCCGCCGTATCTGGCGCCGACGAAGGAACCGGCGGTTGCCTCGACGGAGACGACGGAACGAGGCATGAAGCTATTCGCCCGAGCTTGTGCCGAGTGCCACGGGACAAAGGGCCAAGGGACGCCTGGCATTGGCGCGGTGCACGATCCCGTGTTCCTGGGGCTGATCAGCGATCAGGCCTTGCGGCGGATCATCATCACCGGCCGATCGGATCTCGGCATGCCCAACTTTGCCGAGACACAAGGGCGGGGCGGAAAGTTTCAGCCCCTGACTTCGGCCGAGATCTCGGACTTGGTCGCCCTGCTCGGCGTCTGGAGGCAGGAAGCGCCCCTCCAATCGTCCGCTGCTCCAACAGCGCCTCCCGGCGAAGGAAAACAGCCATGAACGAGCCAACCACCTGCCCCGGGGCCGAAGCGGCCAAAGCGGGCTCGCCCCGGCGGACCTTTCTGGAGTGGATCACTTTTGGACTCGGCGCCCTGGCGGCCGCGGTGGTCGGCATTCCCTTCGTGGGCTATGTGCTGGGCATTCGCAAGAAGCAGATCTTCTGGGTGCCGCTGGGCACGGTCGAGAGCTTCCCCGTCAACGAAACGCGACTGGCCAAGTTCGACAATCCCCTGCGTCAGCCCTGGGACGGCATCGTGGCCAGCACTGGCGTCTATGTTCGCAATCAAGGGACCGACGGACCCGATGCCTTTCTGGTGCTGGCCATGAACTGCGCCCACCTGGGCTGCCCAGTTACCTGGTTTCCGCAGTCCGGCTTGTACATGTGTCCTTGCCATGGCGGAGTCTACTACGCCAGTGGAGAGCGGGCTTCGGGACCTCCGCCGCGAGGGTTGTTTCGCTGTGCCTGGCGGGTCAAAGACGGCCAGCTCGAAGTTCAGGCCCCCCACTATCCCACGCTGCAGAATACGTTGACCACCGACGGCTGAACTCAGGAATCGCATGGACCAAACACCAAAACCCGCTGGCCGGCTTCGTCGCCTGGGCGAATGGTTCAACGTGCGCCTGAAGCTGCGCGAAACCGTGATGCCGATCCTCGAGCATCCCATCCCCCGCAGCTCGGCCGGACCGATGGGCTGGTGGTATATCTTCGGCAGCGCGTCCATGACCCTGTTGATGGTGCAGATCCTCACGGGCATCGGCCTGGCGCTGGTCTATGTTCCCTCGGCCGACAAGGCCTACGATAGCCTCCTCTATCTGAACTACGAGGCGCCGCTCGGCTGGTTCCTGCGGGCGCTGCACTACTACGCCGGATCCGGCATGGTGGTGCTGGTGCTGGCCCATGCCACGCAGGTCTTTCTGCACGGGGCACACAAGTATCCTCGCGAGCTGACCTGGATGTTGGGCGTGGTTCTGCTGCTCTGCACTTTGGGAATGTTCTTTACCGGCCAGGTGCTGCGCTGGGACCCCGACGCTTACTGGGGGTTGGCCGTCGGCGGCTCTATGGCCGGCCGAGCCCCGGAGATCGGCCCGCAACTGGTCGATAACATCCTGGGCAACCGCACCATTGGCGGCGATGCGCTCACTCGCTTCTATGCGCTGCATGTCTTCGTTATTCCCGGCACTCTGCTGGTGGCGCTCGGCGCGCATCTGTGGCTGGTGCTGAAGTGCGGCATCAGCGCCGCGCCGGTCCCCGGGCAGCTTGTCGATCCGGCAACCTACGACGCGCAGTACGAGCACGAGGTCCACACCACCGGCGTGCCGTTCCTGGGCCCGGCCATGGTCAAAGACATGTTCTGCTCTGCGGTGGCGGTGCTGATTGTGGTCGCGCTGGCGGCCTACATGGGACCCAAGGGTCCCACCGATCCACCCGATCCCATGATGGCGGGGGCCAATCCGCGGCCCGAGTGGCCCTTCCTGTGGCTGTTCGCGCTGTTGTCGCTCAGCCCGCCCGAGAGCGAGACCTTTATCATTCTGGTGCTGCCGCTCCTTCTGGTGGCGGCGCTGTTCGCGGTTCCGTTCATCAGCAACCGCGGAGAGCGCGCCCCCAGCCGCCGACCGATGGCCGTGCTGATGGTCATTGCGATCTATTCGGTCTTGGGCGTGCTGACCTACGAAGGAGCCACGGCTCCTTGGTCCCCCGCCATGACCGCCTGGAGCGGTGACGCCGTACCGATCAGCATGATCAAGGATGCGACTCCCGTGCAGTTGCAGGGGGCCGCCATGTTCCAGTTCAAGAACTGCCGCAACTGTCACGCCCTGGATGGAAGCGGCGGAACGCGCGGCCCGGACCTGTCGACGATCGGCGCGCGGCTGACACCCAACCAGCTTATCGACCAGATCAGCAATGGCACGCCGGGCGGAGGGAATATGCCGGCCTACGGCAAGCAGGTCTCTCCGCACGAACTTGCAGCGTTGGTCGATTTTCTCACGGCGCTTCGCCCGGCAGGTCAGCCCCCAGCCCGTTCGCCCGACGAGAATCCATGACGGGCCTAGCGCGATGAGTCCGATGCTCGACGCCTGTCTCCGTTCCTGGCCCTGGGATCCGTGGCTGCTGGCGTCGTGCATCCTTTCGATCGTCGTCTATGGTTGCGGCTGGCGACACCTGAGGCAGCATGATCCTGCTCGCTGGGCCATCGGGCGGCTGATCTCCTTCGCCGGCGGATTGCTGGCGATCTATCTCGCGCTGGCCTCTCCGATTGAACCGCTCGCGTCGCTGCTGCTGCAAGTGCACATGATCCAGCACTTGCTGCTGGTGATGGTCGCCCCTCCTCTGATCTGGCTGGCCGCTCCCCAGTTGCCCATGCTGTGGGGACTGCCGAAATCCCTGCGGACTCAGGCAATCGGGCCCTGGCTGCGCTGGCCGGCTGTGCGCCGTTTCGCCCGGTGGCTGGTCCATCCCGCCACGGCGCTCGCGCTGTTCATCCTCTCGAATCTGCTTTGGCATGTGCCGGCCAGCTACGAGTTGGCCTTGCGCTCGCCGCCTTGGCACTACTTACAACACCTTTGTTTTTTCGGGACGGGGCTGATCTTTTGGCATCCTGTCGTGCAGCCTTATCCCAGTCGTGTCCGCTGGTCGAACTGGCTGCTGTTGCCCTATCTGCTGTTGGCCGACATTCAGAACACCGTCCTGTCGGCGCTGCTCACGTTCTCCAGCAAGGTGCTCTATCCGTACTACGACGGGGTGCCTCGCTTGGGGAACATCACCGCGCTCGAGGATCAAGCGACGGCCGGCGTCATCATGTGGGTCCCCGGTTCGGTCGCCTTCCTGGGGCCGCTCTTCTGGATTGGCCTGAGCTTGTTGTACGGAAGCTCGAGCGGGACCAGGCGAACGCGAAAGGCAAAACGAGCGAGAATCGCAGCCCCCAAGCCGCTTCCGCAGTTGACCGTACTGCAGAACGCCCCGGCCATGTCTTCATCTGGCGACGGCGGCGTCCTGCTCCGCTTCCTGCGCTGGCGTCATGCCCGGCTGGTGTTTCAGGTGCCGCTCTTCTTGATTGCCCTGTTCGTCATCTACGACGGCCTGATGGGGCCGCAGGCCAGCCCGCTGAATCTGGCCGGCGTGCTCCCCTGGATTCATTGGCGCGGGATCGTGGTGCTGGGCCTGATGGCCGCGGGCAATCTGTCGTGCATGGCCTGCCCTTTTACCCTGCCGCGTAAAATGGCCCGGCGCTGGCTGCCGCAGGGATACGCCTGGCCACGACCGCTGCGCAGCAAGTGGCTGGCCGTGACCCTGGTGGGGATCTTTTTGTGGAGCTACGAGGCGCTCGCTCTGTGGGATAGCCCGTGGTGGACGGCCAGCATCACGCTGGGCTATTTCGGCGCCGCCTTCGTCGTCGACGGTTTCTTCCGCGAGTCCTCGTTCTGCAAGTACGTCTGCCCCATCGGGCAGTTCAACTTTGTGCAGTCGCTGGTCTCGCCTGTGGAAGTCGCGGTGCGCGATCCGCAGATCTGCACCACCTGCCGCACCAAGGACTGCATCCGTGGTCGTGAGGAGATCCCCGGCTGCCAACTCGATCTGTTTCAGCCGAAGAAGTCAGGCAATATGGATTGCACCTTCTGTCTCGACTGCGTGCAGGCCTGTCCCCACACCAATGTCGGGCTGGTCGCCCACCTGCCGGGCACGCAACTGGGGCACGACCGGCTGCGATCGGGCATTGGCCGCTTGAGTGCGCGGACCGACATCGCGGCCTTGGTGCTGGTGCTGGTGTTCGGTGCCTTTGCCAACGCGGGGGGAATGGTGCGGCCGGTGGTCGAGTGGCAGCAGCAACTGCAAACCGATCTGGGGTGGTCGCCACGTACAATCATCACGTTGTACTACGCGATGGCGCTGCTCGTCGTGCCCGTTCTGGCGGCGGGACTGGCCAGCATCGCCAGCCATCCGCAGTCGTATGCTTCGCCTGGCTATGTCCGCGTCGCAACCCGCTATGCGTACGCTCTGGTTCCGCTGGGCTTTGGCATGTGGCTGGCCCACTACAGCTTTCATCTGTTTACCAGTTACGAAACCATTATCCCCACCACACAGCGTTTTGCGGCCGATGCCGGATTCACCGGGCTTGGCACGCCGGAGTGGAACTGTGCCTGCTGCGCCCCGGTGGCTGGCTGGCTGCTGCGGGCGGAGTTGCTGTTTCTCGATGTGGGCTTCTTACTGTCCCTCTATACCGGCTATCGCATGGCAAGCGAGGATCGCGCGACGCAAAGCCAGGCGTTCCGGACGTTCCTTCCGTGGGGTCTGTTGATCACACTGTTGTTCCTGGTCGGAGTCTGGCTGGTCTTTCAGCCGATGCAGATGCGCGGCACGATGATGATGGACGGCTAGGCGGCACCATGCGAACCTTTCCGAGAACCATTTTTGCATCGCTGATGCTGGTGCTCGTGTTGCCCGCCGAGCAGGTCTGCGCCGATGCTGGGGCGGTTCGCGCTTCTGAACGCCGCGGCGACCGACAGATCACCGTGTTCACCGATCCGACTCCGCTTCGCGCTGGGCCCGTGGACGTGAGTGTCTTGGTTCAAGACAGCCGGACGGGTCTAGTGACGGTAAGCGATACGATTCACGTGACGATCGCGCCGCCCGGCGAAACCGGGCGTGGCATCCGTCGGTTGGCCACGGGTGAAAACGCCAGCAACAAGCTGTTTCAGGCCGCTCACCTGGAGGTCCCTTCGGCAGGCTGGTGGGAGATTACCGTGGAAGTGAAGGGCCCCGGTAAAGTGCAGACGCCCGAGCGGATCGTGATCGAAGTTGACGCAGCCGAGCCCCTCCCGCCGTGGCAATCAATGTGGATCTGGTTCTGCTGGCCGTTCGCGGCCATCGCAGTGTTCGCGGTGTTCAAGGCCACAGGACGTGATCCGCGATCGGGCTCCCCACGCTAGCCCGACGCGCCAGCGCGCCAGCGAGGGGAACCTGCGTCAAACGAGGCCCTCTTGGATTCAGGCCTAAAGGGCCGAGATTCGATAGCCCAGGCCGCAGGCCTGGGAAAGCTAGCTTACGGTTATCTCTTCCCACGCCTGCGGCCTGGGCTACCGAATCTCGCCCCTTCGAGGCTTTTCAGGGCAGGTCCGACCGCCGAGGTTGTAACTCGCTCTACTGGTGACTCGCGCGATGCAGGCGGTCGTTGATCGCGCGGCCGAGCCCTTGGTCTGGCACCCGCTCGGCGACCAGCGATGCACACCCCGCGGCGTCCAGCCGACGCAGTGCGGCAAACAGATTCGCGGCTGCCTCGCGCAGGTCCCCCGTGGTAGACAAGATTTCCACGTTCTTCCAGCGCTCCGGCGAGTCGCAGCATCGCCAGGCCAACAGCCCGGCCGCTTCGCCACCGAGGTGCGCGGCCTGGCCTTCTTGAACCAAGGTGAGCGAAGTCCGCGGCGCGTAGTGCCGCGCCAACATGCCTGGCGCCAGCGGATGGGCAGCCGTCGTCTCTCCCTCTTCCTCTGGCGGAGGTCCCAACAGCACTTCGCCGGCCAGCGCCTGGATCTCTTCCAGGGGCACTCCACCAGGGCGCAGCAATCGCGGCGGTCCTTCGCCGGCCAGCCACAACACGGTCGACTCCACACCCACGCGGCACGGGCCGCCATCTAGAATCGCATCGACCAGCGGGCCAAGCTGCGAGCGAACATGCTCGGCGGTCGTGGGACTGATCTGTCCAAAAGGATTTGCGCTGGGAGCCGCCAGGGGTCGCCCCGTCTTGCGGATCAACTCCAAAGCCATCGGATGATCGGGCACCCGCAGCGCGACCGAAGGCAGGTCCGAGGTAACGATGTCGGGCACGATCTCGCGCCGCGGCAGGACCAGCGTCAAGGGACCGGGCCAGAAACGCTCGGCCAGACGAGCCGCCAGCCGAGAGAATTGCAGGGCCAGTTGCTCGGCCTCCGCCTGGCCGGCGACATGCACAATCAACGGGTCGAATCGCGGTCGGCCCTTGATCTCGAAGACTCGTGCCACGGCCGCCGGCGAAAGGGCGTTGGCCCCCAGTCCGTAGACCGTCTCGGTCGGAAAGGCCACCACCCCGCCGTGGCGCAAGATGTCGGCGGCGCGGTCCAACTCGGCCGGCGTAGCACTCATCGGCTGGCCTCGACGCGCGGGACCGGGTGGCAGGCCAGCACGCGCTCGGCCGCAGCTTCTCCGCTGTGAATCGAATCGGGAATGCCGACCCCGCGGTAGGCATTGCCGGCCAGTTCCAGCCCGGCCATCGCCTTGGTGCGCGCTTCGATCCCTTCCACCAACTTGATGTGCCCGACGTGATACTGCGGCATCGCCCCACGATAGCGCGCGACGCGGGCCATCACAGGTGTCCCCTTCACGTCCAGCAGTTCGCCCAGCTCTTCGCAGGTGATCCGTTGCAGATCGTCGTCGCTCAGGTCAAGCATCTCGGGATGCCGCGCCCCGCCCACGAAGACGCGAAACAACTCGTGCCCCGCGGGAGCCCGCCCGGCGAACTTTACACTCGAAAAGCTGCAAGCCAGAATTTTCCGCCCCTCGACCTCGGGCACCACGAACCCGAAGCCATCCAGTGCGTGTCCGATCTGCTCGCGACGAAAGCCGATGCTCACCACCGCCGCGCCCGCGTACGGAATGCGGCCCAACTCGCCGGCCAGTTCGGCGTCGACGTCCGCCAGTTGCCTGGCCGCCACGGGAGCCGGATTGGCTAGAATCACTCCGTCGAAGGGCTCCGATCCTTCCCCCAAGACCACATCCCACGAGCCATCGGGCCGGCGACTGATTCGCTCCACGGGAGTGTTCAACGCCACGCATCCGGCCGGCAATCGCGCGGCGATCGCTTCCACCAGGCTCGTCAAACCACGTCGCGGCGTCACAAACAGGCTGTACCTCGCGCCGCTCACTTCGGCCGCTTCGCCGTGTGGTTTGTTGCGAGCTTCATGCCGGGCGGCGCGAATCAAGCTGCCGTGGTCACGCTCCATATCCAAGAACCGCGGCAGTGTGGCCCGCAGACTCAGCTTCTCGGCATCGGCCGTGTAGATGCCCCCCACCAGCGGCTGCACCAGGCGATCGAAGGCCTCGCGCCCCAATCGCCGGCGGACAAAACTGGCCAGGCTCTCATCGGAGTCCGCATCGGCCGCCTTGCGAGGGACGAAGTACTCCCAGGCCAGCCGCAGCTTGCCCAGCGGACTGAGCACCGGCGAAGCCAGCACCGAGCCGATCCGGCTGGGAGCCATCAGCAAGAAGCCCTCGGGCACCTCGCAGAGCCGGCCGCGACAGACGACAAATGTCTTGCGAAACGCGTCGTTCGTGCGGATCAGTTCGTCGGCCATGCCGATCCGTTTGCACAGATCGACAGCCCACGGACGATTGGTGATGAAGCTGTCGCTGCCGCGCTCGATCTGAAAGCCGTCGCAGGTCTCGGTCTCGAGCACTCCGCCCAAACGCGGGCTGGCCTCGAACAGCCGAACCTTCGCGCCGCGCTCGACCAGGCGCAGCGCGGCAGCCAGGCCGGTGATGCCACCGCCGACGACCGCCACGCGGGGCGAGTTCTCGACCGGCCCGTTCACGACGTTTGACTCATCTCTTGCACGGCTTGGACCAGGGCGATCACATGCTCGACCGGCGTTCGCTTGTCGATGCCGTGCCCCAGATTAAAGATATGCCCGGGCCGACCGCCGACCTGATCGAGGACCCCGCGGGCTCGCCGTCGGATCTCATCCGGCTCGGCAAACAGCACCAGCGGATCAAGATTCCCCTGCACGGCCCGATCGTAACCGACCGCACGCCAGGCATCGTCCAACCGGACGCGCCAGTCGATGCCCAGCACGCTGCCGCCAGCCTCGGCCAAGGCGGGGAGCAACGCCGGGTTCCCCGCGCCGAAGTGGATCACGGGCACATCGGCCGGCAGCGCATCGATGATCGCCTGCGTATGGGGCAGCACGTAGCGTCGATAGTCCTGTGGACCCAAACAGCCGACCCAACTGTCGAACAACTGCACGGCCTGCGCGCCGGCAGCGATCTGCGCCTTAAGATAGAGCGTGATCGCCCGGGCGAACTTGCCTAGCAGCGCGTTCCAAGCCCCTTCGTCGCGATACATCAGGCTCTTGGCGTTCAGAAAGTTGCGGCTCCCACCTCCTTCGATGGCGTAGCTGGCCAGCGTGAAGGGAGCCCCCGCGAAGCCAATCACGGGAATGCGGGCGGGCAAGCCTGCGCGAGTCTGCCGCACAGTCTCGGGGACGAAGGCCAGCGCATCGATGCTCTCGAGCTCGCGCACGCGGTCGACATCGGCCGCCTGACGGACCGGATTGTGAATCACCGGGCCTTCGTCTTTGGCGAACTCGAGTTCAAAGCCCAGCGGTTCCAGGATCGGCAGGATGTCGGCAAAGATGATGGCCGCGTCGACCCCCAGTCGATTCACGGCCGTGATCATGACTTCAGCGCACAGCTCCGGGCGTTTGCAGAGCTCGAGAAACGAGACATTCGCTCGCACCGAGCGGTACTCGCCCATGTAGCGGCCGGCCTGACGCATCAGCCAGATCGGGGTTCGCTCAACTGGCTCGCGACGACAGGCTCGCAGGAAAAGGCTGTTGCGAAGTTCGTCGTCCCCCGCAGGTGAAGACAGCGTTGCGGCAGATGCCGCGGCAGACGCTTCGCCCGAGTAGCTGGCCGGGCGAGCGGGAAAAATACTGCGGCGCTTCTCCTGCACCAGCGCGGCCGATTGGGCCGCGGCTGCTTGCACCAAATGCCCCATCTTCGAGTGCTCGGGCTCCAGATCGACGTGGAAGTTGAGCTCGCGCAGCGTCTCCGTGGTGCTGGGGCCGATGGACGCAATCACGATCCGCTCAAACGCCGCGCGGACTTCGGGCTCGATTCCCATCCGGCCAGCCACGGTCAATAAATTGTGTACCTGCGGGCTGGAAGTAAACATCGCCACGTCAATCCGCCCGGCGGCGATCTCGCGGAGATTCTCTTCCAGCGGTCCCAGGTCCTCGGGCAGTTCCCATTGATAGACCCGCACCGTCGTCACGCGGGCGCCGCGGGCTTCCAACCCGGCGACCAGCCCGACGCTCGGCACGCCGAACTCCTGCACGGCCACGTCGCGGTTGGCGACCGGGGCGCTCTTGTCCAGGGTCGACAGCACTTCGCGCCAAGTGTTGGGTTCAGGAGCGACCAGCGTCGGCTTCAAGCCGAGTTCTCGAAGTACGGCCACCGGCTTGGGGCCTCGGGCCAGCGTGGTCACATCGCTCAAGGCGTCCAGAAAGCGCTGCCGGTCGACGTGCCGATCGATGGCGGCCAGCAGATTACGCACGCCTACGCCCGTCATCAAGACGACGATTTCGATCTGCCCACTGATCACCAGATTGGCAAAGTCGATCGCCGCGCGGTTGCCTTCCAGCGGAACTTCGCGCATCGAGGGGCTGACCCGCGCGATGGCCCCGGCTTTCTCAAGGAGTCGCGTCATGTCGTCGGCCCGGCGGCTCTCGAAGGCGGCCACGCGGAGTCCGGCAAAGTTGGGAGATGCGACAGTCATGGGTGGATCGCAAGAGGATGTATCGCCGAAACCTCCATGCTACCGCGGGCCCGCGAAACACGGAAGGAGAGCCGCTTGTCGCCCCGCAGACTGCGTGCGATAACGCTGGCATGACCGACTTCCGCCCTAGCGCCTCGTGGAACAACCTGCGGCTTCGCGCCGCGCTGCTGCGACGCCTGCGGGACTTCTTTGAAGACCGCGGCTACCTGGAGGTTGAGACCCCGCTGGCCTCGGCCGACACGGTGATCGACCGGCATCTTGATCCGTTCACCACCGTGCTGTCGCCCGATCCTCGCCGGCCCGCCGAAGGAAAGACGCTTTATCTGCAGACTTCGCCCGAGTTGTGCATGAAGCGGCTGCTGGCAGCCGGCGCCCCGGCGATTTACCAGGTGGTGCGGAGCTTTCGCAATGGCGAGTCGGGGCGGTTGCACAATCCCGAGTTCACCCTGATCGAGTGGTATCGGCCCGGAGATGGCATGGCCGAGCAGATGCGCGAGCTGGAAGAGCTTTGCCGCGCGATCCTGGAGAAGCCGGTGGAGGGACTGCCGACGACCGGGCCCAAGCTCGCGTGGCCGGCCGAGCGGATGACGTACCAGCAGGCGTTCGAGCGGCACCTGGGGGTCAACCCGCATCGCACCAGCGTAGCTGAGCTGAAGCAGGCTGCGGCGGAGCGAAATCCGTCGGCCGAGTTGCCCGCGCTGGGGGACGACCGCGATGTGTGGCTCGACTACCTGCTGACGGAGATTATCGAGCCGCACCTGGGACATGGTCGGGCGACGATCTTGTACGAGTATCCTGCCAGCCAGGCGGCGCTGGCGCGGGTGCGACAGGATCGCCCCGACCAACCCGCGGTGGCCGAGCGATTTGAGATCTACATCGAATCGATCGAACTGGCCAACGGCTACCACGAGTTGCTGGATGCGAATTTGCTTCGCGCCCGCAATGTGAGCCAGAACGAGTTACGTGTTGCCGACGGCAAGATGGCGCTGCCGCCAGAGAGCCGACTGCTGGAGGCGATGGATGCCGGCTTGCCTGCGTGCGCGGGCGTAGCGTTGGGCTTTGACCGGCTGGTGATGCTAGCGGCTGGGGCGAAGAGCTTGGCCGAAGTGCTGGCATTTCCGATCGACCGCGCGTAAGTAGAATCGAGACGCTCACCCCGGGGGCGTTTCAGCCGCTTCGCGGGCTTGTCGGCGGCGCGAGAACGCGTCGATCAGAAACACCCACAACAGGGCGAGCACCAGCACGGCCCAGCGCGGGGCGGGGCTCTCCCACCACGAATGGTGGAAACCGCTCTGCGACGAACTGCGTGTGAAGGTGGGCGATTGCCCCTGCAAGCCGCCCACCGCCAACACCTGTTGCGGGGCGAATCGCTCGCCGGCAAGCTCGCCCGCGATCAGCCGCACCATCAACTGGTCGAGCTTCTCGACTCGGTAGTCGAGCGCCGCGGGGGCTTCGTGCGGATCGCCAACGCCGGAGTGGTCCGTCAGGAACAGATACTGCCCGAGGGTGCTGAAGGCCGCCGCGCGGAACAGGTACTCGGCGCGGGGCGAGACGCCGCTGGCCGCGATCGGAAAGATCCGCACGCCCTGCTTGCGCAACTGCGCGACCTGATCCAGCGCTTCCTGGGCATCCTTGTCGTGCGGCGGAGCATCCCCCACCAGAAACAGCATCCGGGCGGCATCTTGTCCGCTCCAGGTCAGCCCATTCGCTTTGCCGAGCGCCGTCTGCACCGCCTCGGGATAGTCTCCTCCGCCGACCGCCCGCTCGTTGTCCAGTGCTTGCTGAAAATTCCCCAGCGTGCTGAAGTCTGTCACTTGCGTGACGTAGGCATCCCCCACGTCGCGGTAGGCCACCAGCGCAAATCGCAAGCTGACCTCAGGGAACTGCCGTGCGATCTCGTTCGCAATGCTGGCGATCTCGACTTTCAGGTACTCCAGCTCATCCCCCATGCTGCCGGTGGTGTCGATTGCCAACGCCAGATCGAGCCGCTTGGGGAGCTGCCGCGCGGTCGTGTTGAGCTTCACATCCCACTTGGGCTGCGCGAGAGAAAACGTCTGCGTCACCGGCGGCGAGCCATCGGGCGGTTGCACGGTCACCGCGAACGGACTGCCCGGGCGAGCGTCGCTGGCCGCAAGGTCCTTCGCATCGAGTCCGGTAAGGAACAGCACCCGGCCGTCGCTCCCCGTCGTGAGGGCGATCGGCGCCGTGTTGCGTGTCCCGCGGTCCGAGGCCTGCAGCGGCGCGGGGCGAATCACCACACGCACGTCTCCCAGCCCTTGGCCGTGGCGATTGGTGACGCGAATCACGACACGTTCACCAGCTGCAAAGCGGGGAAAGTTGTCTTCGAGTCCCGGCGCGGCCGAGTAACGCCGGTAGTCCTCGAACCGCTCGTTGTCGTCCAGGCTACCGGCGGTCAGCGTGCCCGACTGGATCTCGCCGGAAGGGCGCGTCATGCGGACGTTGCCCACGTGCCCTTGCGGAGCGGCCTGCACCGGTTCGCGAAACGGCATCACGCGATCTGACTGCGGCGCGCCTTGCGCTTCACCCCCGGGTCGCTCCGAGCGCGAAGGAGCCATGACGCGGCCCTGCGAGGGTCCGCCGCGCGAAGTGTCAACCTTGGCCATCGGTGCCGAGATTTCATGCGTGCAGCCGGCGGACCACAGCCCCAAGCAGATGCCGGCCAAGGCCAGACGCAGACCCAACCGATGGTTGCCGTGTCGTTTGCCGCACATTGCAGGACCTCCCTCGCGAGATTCCACCCGCCGTGCCTCCGAAAGGAGACAGGTTCCCTTGATAGGACGAACGAGTGGGCAGGATCTTAGGATCAACCCTTTCTCGGGCGAGTGCAATCGTCCATCCGGGTATTCGCTCAAAGGGCGAATTGCTTGGAAAAGGCGGAAAGCCTGCCTGCCGAAGCGGTTGAGACGAGGAGCTCGACCGCGCGGGTGACTCGAAAGAAGAAGCAGGGGGCCGCTCGACCCGCGGGGGAAGTACCACGGAGTCAAACAGTCGGGCCGAGCAGCCCCGCCGTTCAGGCCAGGCTCTGGGTCAAGAAAGCCTGCACCTGTGAGTCAATAGAGAGCGTGCCCTTCAAGCATTCCACGGCACGCGATGGTTCCTGTCACTTCATGCAGGCTCGACGCCCGCACTCCAACTACTATCGCGATGCCATCTCCAGCATCTCGGCCACGGCCTGTCGCGCCACGCGATTGGCCAGCGGGCCGCTCTTAGAGGCCGCAATACGCCGCGGGCCGACCACTTCGCTCGCGTCGGCCGCATCGGCCAGGCCGCTCATGCGATCCGTCATGGGCAACACCATGCCCGAGGACTTCTCGGGATTGGGGGCCAACGATTCGTCTTCCTCCGAGGACAAACTCGCTTCTGACACCTCGTTCAGACGATTCCCCTGCGACAATTCGCTCCGCATGACACGCACATCGCGGGGAGCTTCGATCCCCACGCGGACCGACTGCCCCTTCACGCGGATGATGGTAATGGTGATGTTGTCTCCGACTTTGATCTGTTCTTGAACCTTCCGGGTAAGAACCAACATGGCATGCTCCTTTGCATATCCTTGGTAAGCCTCGTGTCTCGCACCGGAAGGGACTAAAGCATGGTCCGTGCCAATCGCTTCGAGATTTTTTGGCGCGCGTCAAACTGCTGGATTCCATAGGGTTGCGACATGCGAAGAATGGGGGATTCCTGCCGGTAGTGAACAGGAGTTTACAAAGCGTTACAAACCGCATAATGCCGTGAACCGGATGCCCGTGCTGTGCGTATAACGCCCCTTGCTCGACTCCCAGAAAGCCGGCGATCCTGGCCTGATGCGGTGCGAAGTTCCCTCCCTTTTTCATGCACTCCCCTCTTTGGAGTCGACCCTGTGAATCTGCCCGCTGTCCGCACGTTGTTCTGGACCGGCGATCGCCGGGGCCACCTGACCTTGATCGACCAGACACGGCTGCCGTTGGAACTGGTCGAGTTGGAGTGCCGCGATGTGGAAACCGTGTGGGAAGCGATCCGCTCGCTGCGCGTTCGCGGCGCGCCGGCCATTGGGATTGCTGCGGCCTATGGTGTGGTGCTGGCTCTGCAGACCGCCGCGCGGCAATCGGAAGGGCTGTTCTTCGACCGGCTGCTGCACGCGGCTGAGTATCTGGCAACCAGTCGCCCCACGGCGGTGAATCTGTTCTGGGCGATCAAGCGCATGCAAACTGCCGGCGAGAAGTTGCGCGGCAGCCGCTCGCCCGAGGAGATCGCCGAGGCGCTGCTGGCCGAAGCCCAGGCGATCGAGACCGAGGATCGCCAGATGTGCCGCGACATTGGCCGCCACGGGGCCGAACTCCTGCAGAACGGGATGGGCGTGCTGACCCACTGCAACGCGGGCGGATTAGCGACCGCCGACTACGGCACGGCGCTGGCCGTATTCTTTGCGGCCGAAGAGAGCGGCAAGCGGCTGTCGGTCTATGCCGACGAAACCCGTCCGCTGCTGCAAGGGGCGCGGCTGACCGCCTGGGAACTGCAGCGCCGCGGGATCGAAGTGACGCTGATTTGCGACTCCATGGCTGCCCAAGTGATGAAGGAAGGCCGGGTGCAAGCGGTGGTCGTGGGGGCCGATCGCATCGCCGCCAATGGAGACGCGGCCAACAAGATCGGCACCTACAGCGTGGCCATCGCGGCCGCGGCGCACGAGATTCCCTTCTACGTGGCCGCCCCCAGCAGCACCTTCGATCTGTCGATCGATTCCGGAGATCAGATTCCGATCGAGCAGCGCGATCCGCGCGAGATCACGCAGGGCTTTGGCCGACAGACCGCCCCCGATGGGATCCGGGTCTACAACCCCGCCTTCGACGTCACCCCCGCCCGGCTAATCAAAGCCCTGATCACCGAGAAAGGGATCATCGAGCCCGTCACACGCGAGAACATCCAGAAGATGCTCGGCAGCAGCTAGTCAGCCGCTCCCAATTCATCGAGATCGCCGGCATGTTCCCAACCGGCTGAGTCAGGTCCAACGTTCCCTGCCACTCGCGTCGGCTCTTCTCCTCGAACTCGAAACCGAACTGCCGATACAAGTGAACCGCCCGGGCGTTCTCGCGATAGACCGAGAGAAGCAGCATAGGTGCGCCCATCGAGCGCGCTCGTGCAATGGCATGAGCCAGCAGCGCCTTTCCCAGGCCGGCATCGCGGGCCTGCGGCGCCACGCACGCCCCGAAGCTCGGCGCGGCAAATCCGGCGTCCCAGCCGCGCAGCATTCCAAAGCCGAGCGGTTGGTCGTGCACCAAGGCCAAGAGGTAGACATCCCGCAGGGCCGGATCGCTTCGCGAACAGAGTTGCCGAGCGGTCTTGAGTGTCAGCGGAAAGGGATGAAAGTACCTGGCCGTTTCGGAATCGCCTGCCAAACGCCCGAAGAGCTCGGTCAACGCCGTCTGGTCGCCGGCCACGAGGTCACGAATCTGCAAGTGCGAATCCGGGTAGGGATGGAACATGAATTCCTCGACTCAACGGGGCTACTGACTGCTGTCAGCGACGATCTCTGAGTTGGGATGTAGATATTCCTGCAGCCGTGGGTTGATCCGCTGCGCGCCAATGCCGTGATAGTTCGGGCTGCGGATCCAGATTGCGACCAGCAGCAAGGTCACCGGAATCTGGACGGCCAGCACGGGCGTCCAACGCGGATCGGCCAGCCACCACCACCACGTCGCACAGTTCACGACAAAAATCGCGCCCCAGGTCAGTTCCAAGTTGCGATGCAAGCGAACCACATTGCAGAACAGAAAGAAATGCCCCACCACCATCAGCGGCAGTCCGGCCAGCAACGGATCAATCGGCCAAAGCAGAATCGCTGCTGCCAGGGTGACAATCAGTACGCAGACATCGGTCGCCGACAGGCGGAAGCCGTACGTCCGAGGGCGCGATTTAGACATGAAACCGCACCCCTTGCAGGATCCCCGCAGCGTTTACGTCGATCTCGAGATCGCCGTACGTGGTGCCGAAATTGCGGGTCCTTAAATCCCGGCACAACAGACGCACCCCATCAGACTGAGTTTCGACATCCACCAGATGATACGCCGGCGATAGCCCCCGCATCAGTTGAAACTCGGGGACCTGGTCCAGCACCGACTGGTAGCGCGTGTCGTGGATCTCATACTCGGCGTAGTCGGTCCGTTGTCCCGTGAGGAGATTCAGTCGAAACAGCGTGGCCTTGTCCCCCGACTGCCGACAACCCAGAAATCGCCAGGGGATCAGCGCGCTGGGAAGCAGCGCCACCGAGTCGGATGGCGCCAACCGACCAGCCGCATTCCTTAAGACTCCCTTGAGCAGCCAATAGCCCAACATAGCCACAAAGTAGCTGACCGGAACGAACCAACCGATCTCGCGCCCTGCGAGGAGTGGACGCAGCAAATAGCCAAGCGTCAGCACGCTTGCCGCAATGACCACGGCGTCCAGAAAGAAGACCCATTCCAGGCAGTAGCGGCGCGAGCGAAACGGAGAGAATAGGGCAATGCCAAGCGTATTGCTGTAGTCGAGTAAACTGTGCAGCGTCATGCCGCAGGCCAGGCCCAGCGCCGTGGACATTCCGTCAATCCCAGCAGCGAGGCACGCACCCCAGGCCACGATCCCCACCAGCACGATCATGGGCAGGCTATGCGTGTAGGTCTGATGACACGCCAGATAAGCCCGCTTGCCGACCAGCCGCGCCAAGGCGTCGAGATCCGGGATGACCGAGCCGAACGCGAACGCGACGGCCGCCATGGGCTGCGATTCCAGCAGCGGACTGGCGCCGATCATGCCGATCAGCGAGTGGGTGACGATATCCATAAAGCCCGTTGGGATGCGCTCGTCCCGACAGGGGCGCTGCCCGCAGCTTACCGCACCGAGGCCTTATAGAACTTCACCAGGTCGGCCTTCAGCTTGGCCAGCGAGGGCTCGTGTACGTACATCATGTGCCCCCCGTCGTAGAAGCCCATCGAGACGTTCGATCGCAGGCTCTCTTCCAACCCCAGATGATTGAAGCTGTAGATCGAAGCCAGATAGGGCGTTGCCAGGTCGTAGTAGCCGTTAGCGACAAAGACCTTCAGGAAGGGGTTCTTCGTCATGGCGCGGCGCAAGGTTTCGGCCGCGGTGACGTAGCGGTTTTCAAAGCGGTCGTAGTTCCAGGGATGGACTTTCGAGGTCAGGATCTCGTAAGGGGCGTCCTTCTCCACCTTCAGGTCGTTCCGCAGAAAGTCGTAGAGCGTGGCGGTGTAGGCGCCAAACAACGCGGCGCCGCTGGGATCGTACTCGGCCGAATCGCCGGCCTGGTCGCGATCGATGCCGCGGTAACGGCTGTCGAAGCGGCCGATCGTACGGCGTTCGTTGTGCAGCAGCTCCTTGGCAAAGCGCCCCATGTCGATCCGCAGATCCGAGCGCTCCACAAACGCGGGGGACAGCCCGGTGTAGCGAGCCAGTTTCTCTACGATGGCCTGCCGCTCGGCCTTGGGAAGGGCGGCTCCCTTCAACAGCGCGGTGGCATACGGGCCAGTGGCAAACTCTTCCACCTCGGCCAGCGTCTTCTTCATGTCCTTTTGCAGGTCTTCCGGCAGCTTCTTGTGGTAGTGCGCGGTGGCCGTGTAGCTGGGCAGGAACAAGATGTACGGCAGGTCGTTCGTCTCGCCGAAGGCCAGCGTCTGGAAGTCGAGCACCGACGAGATCAGGACGACCCCGTTCAGCTCCATGTTGTAGCGATCCTGCAGATATCCCGAGAGGCCGGCCGCGCGCAGGCAGCCATAGCTTTCGCCCATCAGGAATCGCGGGCTGGGCCAACGCTTGTAACGCGTGGTGTAGAGGTGGATGAATTGGGCCACCGAACGGATGTCCTCGTCGTAGCCATGGAACTGCTTCTTGTCTTCACCCGCCGAGGGGCGGCTATAGCCTGTGCTGACCGGATCGATGAAGACCAGGTCGGTCACGTCGAGCAGCGAATGGCCGTTCTCGACTAATTCGAACGGCGGAGGCGACGGAGTGGCATCGTCGTTCAGCTTGACCCGCTTGGGGCCGAGCATGCCCATGTGCAGCCAGACCGACGACGAGCCGGGCCCGCCGTTGAAGCAGAAGGTAATGTTCCGCTTGGAGACGTCGGTAACGCCGTCCTTGGTATAGGCGATAAAGAACATCTCGGCCTTGGTCTTGCCGTCGTCGGCGACCATGGGGAGCAGTCCAGCGGTGGCCGTGAACTTGAGCTTCTCGCCCGCGATGGTCAACTCGTGCTGCGTGACCGATAGCCCGTCGCTCTTCGGCTTGTCCTTGTCGGCTTTCTCTTTCTCTGCGGGCTTTTCTTTTTCTGCCGGCTTGTCTTTCTCGGCCGGTTTCTCGGCCTTATCCGCAGGTTTGTCGGACGGCTTCTCCTGGGCCGCAAGGTCCATGGTGAAGCCAAGAATCGCGAAGAGGCTCGCCAAAACCACTGTCCGCCAGGCCATGCTGCCGCTCATCATCGTAGCCAATCCCTAAATCCAGGAGAGGAAGTGCCAAGGTTCCAGAGTAACCTCGGGGGATCGGCCGGCACAAGGCGAGGGCAGACATCGCACACGACAGCTACCTGCAGCTCGCGAACATGCGATTGTCCAATTAGCCCGGCGACGCGATGGGCTACTTGGGATCGACCAGTTCGATCTTGAAGGGCTCGCCGCCCGGCTTCACTTCAAGCTTGATGCCGCTCGTTTCAACGTTCGTATAGTGCTCGGGTATCAGGGACTTGCCAAGCGGGCGTTCGCGGTCCCCTCCGCCCGTTCCGCCAGCGTTGGGCGACTGCCCTTCGTAGCAGGTGATGCGCACCAGATGGGTACCAATCGCGGCCCCTGGCACGGCGGGTCCGTCACCGTAGCGTTCGGTCACCAGATCAAACGAGCCGTCGGGCTGGATCTCGGCTCGAGCGGCTTGTCCCGAAACTGGTTGGAACATCACCGAGCCGAACTTGAGGGGCTGCCCGCGATAAGTCACCACTCCCTTGGCAGGAGCCGTGGTCGGCATTGCCTCGCCGCACCCCGTTACAAACAGCAGCAGAGCCCCGGCAAACAACCAGCAGCGCGACATGAATCGATCCCTTACGAGGCGGGGGGAGGGCAAGGGCCATGCGAACCGGGGGACGATCGGCTGTATGGCGGGCGGGGCAGCACTACTGAGGCAGACTGGCGACTTCGCGACCGCTGCAAGTTGCCAGCGAACGGTAGGTCGTAAAGTCAATCGAATTGCCAATCCAATGGACGCTGGCATCTCCCATCAGGAAATTGCCGCCGCCCGTGTGGTAGCTACCCATGGGGAGATGATTATAAGCGATGCCGTCCGCCACGCGGTCGATCTTGGCATTCAACGGATGCTGAAGCACCTTGAACGTATAGCTGGCGTCGGTGTCGTTTGAGCCCATGATCCAACCACGCACATTGCCTGGGACATCAGACATGTCGCCACCCTTGGCGTCGCGATGAATGAACTCGCCCATGGCAAAGGTATTGCTCAGGCCGTCGGTGGCGTCCTTGAAACGCCGGACCGCGTTCCACGAGAACAATCCGTTTTTCGGAAAGTTGCCGAAACTGCTGGTGGTGATTGTCTCGCCGGCATTTCGGATGGACCCGCCCACGGCCTGATAGGTCGTCAAGGCGCCGTTTTTGTAGCTCGTGGCATGACCCTTGACGACAGGATTGAAGGGATAGCTGGGGCAGACATAGACGTTGATCAACGTGTACTTGAGCGTCTCGCTTTGGGGATTTCCCTTCAAGTTCAGCCGGTTGTAGAGGGCCTGCTGCTCGATGTAGGGAAGCATCGCGGTGAACAAAGCGTGCTTTACCGCGCCGGCACCTCCCACGGGGAAACATTCGCGATTGGCCGTGGCATAGGCATGCATCGCAATGCCCATTTGCTTCAAGTTATTCGTGCATTGCATCCGCTGGGCGGCTGCGCGGGCCGATTGAACGGCCGGCAACAACAGCGCGATCAAAATGCCGATGATCGAAATCACCACCAGCAGTTCAATCAATGTGAACCCGGACGGACGCCGACGCAACGCATTGGCCACTGACATAACGGACTCCCAAGCTGGAGAGGCTCGCGTGGGGAAGTTCAACAGATCGATTACGGAAAACTGAGAGCGCTATCTTCAACTACGTATCTGCAAAGGTTCGGTTCATTGTCCGCCTCAGGGGCGAACCACTAATTTCAAGGTTGGGGGCTCGGCACTCGGGTGATGCCGGCTGGCAAAGCCGTGGACCAGCCCTGCGCCACCGCTTTCCAGCGTCTCGCGGACCAGGATAAAGGTCACGACTCCGTTGGTATCTTGCTTCAGGAAGTCAACGAGGGCTGGGCCGCCGATAGACCGGGTGCCACTTCGAACACCCTGGTTGATCTGGAAGGCTCCCAGCCGGACCGTCGAGGCCTTGTCGATCTCGGCCCCGCCCCGCAGGTTGGCCGGGGCATTGGCCCAGTCGAGCTTCGACTCGTCCCAGCCGTCGCGAGATTCATCGCGCAGGCCGTAGAGCACGAATGTGGCGTCCGGAACCGAGGAGGCGAAGCCCAGGTTCGAAGGCATGATCGTCAATTCCAGCCGGGCGTCCTGAATCTGGGTCTTGCCGAGCGCCTCGAGATCGAAGGCCATATAAGCCTTGCGACGGTGGGTCAGGCCCAGCGAGTTCTTGACCAGCAACAGGGTTTCAGGGCCGGTGGTTTCCTTAGCGCTCGACTGGACGTAGGCATCGCGGCCCCGGCCTTCGGAAGTGGAGAGATTCACCAGACGATTCGAGGCCTGCTCCACCACAGTGACGCCCGGGCCGGTCGGGGTGCTGGGGGGAACCAACTCTCCGGCTTCGGCCACCAGCGGATCAAAATCGCGCGAACCCGCGGTGTCGAGCCGCTTGGCCTGACCGCCGGAGAGCCGCTGCTTCTGGCCCGTATAAGCGTGGATCAGATTCACAGCCCCTTCAAATACTTGAACGTCCGTTACGCCCGACGGCTTCACCGCCAAGCCGAACTCGGTCCCCAGGTCGATCACCCGCCCCATCGGCGTGCCGACGGTAAAGCCGACGGCAGGGGGCGGGACCAGGGCAATGAGCTTACCGCGATTCAGACGGCATTCGCCGGCGTTGGTGAGTTCCAGTTCCGCGGGTGCTTCCAGCGTGACCTTGGCCCCGTCGTCGAACGTAAAGACCGCGATCCCTTCTGCCAAGCGGACCCGACCGGCTGGCAAGCGTGCGCCGGGAACCGTGGGCAAGGCGCTGTTTTCCCAGCGGCAATCCTTGGCACTTTCCAAAGTGGCCACGTAGACGACCGGCGGGGCGGCAGCGGTCACACCCTGAGGAACACTGATCGAGCCCAGAATCACGCCCGCGACAAGCATCACCGCGCACGAGACCAAAAACGGCGCGGCCTGCTGCCAGGTGAGTTCGCGGTACCAGCCCTCAACCGACTCCATGGCCGCCTGCCAGAACGGGCGACGCGGATGAACGGGAGCAGATTTCGGCGCCTTGGTCTTCGAGGGAGTCGATGCAGCCATCGTGCTGGTGCCCAGTGCCGTGACGGCCGCCGGCATGCTGACCGGGCGGATGGCCGGCTCAACCCCATTCCACCAGGTCATGGTGGCATGGGCGTGCATGTACTCGACGTAAGCCGTGCGAAGTTCGGCATGCGTGCAGACCAGCGTTTCCAGCCGCAGACGCTCCGCCTCGCTCAGATCACCCTCCAGCACGACCTCGCACAGGTCGTAGAGTTCGTCGAGCAGTTCTTCGTGAGTCGGCACGTTCACGCGCGGGCCTCCGCAGCTAACGTTCGTTGCACGCATTCTTGCAGGGTTCGCCGGATGCGACTGAGAGCCCGGTACGAGGCCGCGACGGATCGCCCCACCGTTTCGGCGACGCGTGCGATATCGGCCCCCGAACGATAGCGCTCGTTCAGGATGGCTCGGTGCCGTTCGCTCAGTTTGGCGATGCAATCGGTCATGACGCGGTAGCGGCTTTCAAGGTTGTCGGCCACTGTGGCCGTTTCCGTGGCGACGGCTTCCAGGAAGGCGTCGCTGAATTGCAGTTTGTCGCGATGCTTGCGTTTGCGGAAGTTCAGTACCTGATGGTAGGCGATCTTATAAGCCCAGGCGGCAAAGTTGGTTCCCAACTCGAAGCGATGGAACTCTCGCCACAGGACCACATTCGTCTCTTGCAGAATCTCTTCGGCGTCGGCCCAATGGGGCACTAATGTCAGGATGTACGATCCAATGCGTCGCTGATGTTGCGACAAAAGCTTTACGAAGGCTTCCGTCCGATCGACCTCGGTCATATCCCCACCAGGTGCGCCTGTCCCTGACATTAGAAAAGGTCCAATCGACAGAGTTTTGGACAATGAAAACGCCAGTTGCGGATCAACGGCCCGCAAGTCACTGGTGCCAAATGGCTTAAGGAGATATGAGGAGCCGTTTTTCGCGGCAAAGAAAGGGCAAGGCGCGCGTTCGATCCCTGAGCAGAGAGGCCGGGGCCTGCCAGCAATTCTAGCGGAAAGAGCCCAAAGAGCCACATTCGGGGAGCCGATTCCGCCGCAGGCTGGTGCTTTGTCAACCCGTAGATTTGGGCTAGTGCCCTGTCAAGGCTTGCATTGGGGGTTAAACACTAGCCCCGGCGTGGGGATGCCGAGATTGTCGGTATCGCCTCGCCCCTATGCGATCAGGTCTTTCATTTCCCGCACGGCCTGCTGAAAGCCGACCATGATCGCTCGGGCCACAATGCTGTGGCCGATGTTCAGTTCCGTCATCTCTGGAATGGCGGCAACCGGCTTCACATTGTGATAGGTCAGTCCGTGCCCGGCGTGCAGCACCAGCCCGAGTTCGCGCACCCTGGCCCCGGCAGTGCGCAACTTGGCCAATTCGGCCGCTCGGGCTTGCCCGGCACCCGCCTCGCAGTAGCGGCCGGTGTGCAGTTCCACGGCTTCGGCCCCCAGCTCCTTGGCCAGGTCGATCTGCTTCAGATCGGGGTCCAGAAACAGGCTCACGGTGATGCCGACGGCCTGCAGCCGGAGGATCGCCTCGGCCACCGATTTCTTCTGGCCGACGATGTCCAGGCCGCCTTCCGTCGTCACTTCTTCACGGCGCTCGGGTACCAACGTTGCCTGATCGGGCCGCGAGAGGCAGGCGATCTTCAGCACGTCGTCGTTGCAGGCCAGCTCGAGATTCAGCTTGACCGTTACCATCTCCTTCAGCACGCGCAGGTCGCGATCCTGGATGTGCCGGCGGTCCTCTCGCAGGTGCAGCGTAATGCCATCGGCCCCGCCCAGTTGCGCCAGGGCGGCCGCCCAGACGGGATCAGGCTCGACAGTCCGGCGAGCCTGGCGGACAGTGGCTACGTGGTCGATGTTCACACCGAGTTCGGGCATCGGGACCTCACGTTGCAGTCTTAGTCAGCATCTTGAACGCGATCTGGGCCACCGACATATAAATCACGATCCCCAGGATGTCCATGATCACGGCCACAAAAGGGTTGCTCATCAAGGCCGGATCGAGCTTGAACTTGCGAAACATCAGCGGCAACATCGAGCCGGTCAGCGTACCGCAGGTGACCACCAGGATCAGCGTGACGGGCACGATCGTGGTCGCCAGGATGTGCCAGGTATCGGGCAGCAGGAAGCCGACCCCGATCACGGCAAAGAGCCCGAAGAAGGCCAGCAATCCGCCCAGCAGCAATCCCATGATCAGTTCGCGGCGGATGACGCGAAACCAATCCTTCATCGTCACGTCGCCGGTGGTGAGCGCGGTGATGATGAGCGTGGCCGATTGATTGCCCGAATTGCCGCCGCACGAGATGACCAGAGGGATGAAGCAGATCAGCCAGGGCAGCGTCTCGATAAACTCTTCGTAGTGGCTCATGGCCGTGGTGGTCAGCAACCCCGAGAAGAACAGGATCGTCAGCCACATTGCCCGCTTGCCGGTCAGCGTCAGCAGGGCGGTCTCCAGGTAGCTCTCTTCCAAGGGCTGCACGGCACCGGCCATGTGAGCGTCTTCGGTCGCTTCTTCGCGCAACACGTCCAGCACGTCGTCGTGCGTGATCAAACCGACCAGATGGTTCTGGTCGTCGACCACAGGAATGGCCAGCAAGTCGTAGCGGCCCAGCAGTCGGGCGGCCTCTTCGCGGTCTTCGGTCGCGCGAACCGAAATCACGTCGCGCTCCATCAGTTCGCTCAGTCGCTGCTCGTTGCGGGCAAATACCAGCTTACGGAACGATACCACGCCGCGCAGGTGTTTGGCGTCATCGACCAGAAACAAGTAGTTGACCGTCTCCGACTGGTCGCCCCACTCGCGCACTTCTTCCAAGGCCTGCTGCTTGGTGATGTTCTCACTCAGGCTGACGACCTTGGTCGTCATGACCGAGCCGGCGGAGTTCTCCGGATAGGCCTGTAGCAGCAGAATCTCGCTGCGCTCTTCGCTGGGCACCAGCGGCATCAGTTCGCTGACGACTTTCTCGTCGAGCTGTTCGAGCATATCCACCCGCTCGTCGGGCGGCAGCTCGCCGATCAATTGGCCCATCTCTTCGCGGTCCAGCGTCTCCAGCATTTCCACCTGCTTCTCGCGGGGGAAGTAACTGAAGATCTCGGTCCGACTGGCCACGTCGGCGTGGCTCAGCACCTCCCACGATTCGGCCGGCGAGAGCCCCTCCATGAAATCGGCCGTGCGTGCCGGATGGAGTGCCGTGCAAAATTCCTCAAGGCCGGCATCATCGTGCTCGGCCAGCATCTCGCGCAGCTCGGGAAGATACAGCGTGTTGACCATGGTCGATCGAAGTATCTTTTGCCAACGAACTGGGCGGGTGGCAGGCGCAGAGGTAGGAAACGGCGAACTTGAGAGGTCGCCGAAATGCGCGCCTTCTTCAATGATTTTCGACAGAACCGGCGAGGAACACTACCCCCCGGCGGAGAGAATCGCGTCCTTCTCGCAAAAAACATCGAGACTCGGGACCCATGACCCCCGCTGTCGCCACGTCAGGGATAGGCTGGGTAAGGGTTCACAGGCAGGGGCGCCGGAACCGCGCCTGGGGGAAATCGTTGGATCACGGGCCCCGAACGCAGATACTTGAAGTCCGCTCGCTCCGGTTCGGGATATTCGTGTTCGAACCCCGGCGGGCGCATCGACTCGGTGGACGGGCCGACGTCGTTTTCGGGGAACGGATCGAAGCGTCTCGCCCGAGCTGCCTGCACCTGAGCCGAACCCGGATCAAGCAGTCGAGGTGTCGCAAGGTCGCGGCAGCCTGAAAGACCCGCAACAAGAAGCAGCCCGAGAACAACCTTGGATCGGCGCATGACACAGCCCGTACTTGGGGATCGCCAGGTGTGGCAGAGTTGCCGCTGCGAACTTCGGGAGACGAGTGTCCGATGCAGCCAGGATTCCTGGGTGCGGGATTATACGCGCAGGCGTGCACCGGACCAGTCGAGTTGCCGCCCGGATCCCGCCAAAGCAGCGCCAGCATGCCGGCACTGCTGGCGGCGCCTACTTCGCCCCGATTCCGAGCAAGTAGTCCGCAATCGCCCCTTCGTTGCTGCACTTGGCCGCGCACGCCGCGTAGCCGTCGGGGCGCACCAGCCACAGTCCCTGTGGATGAAACGGCTGCCGTAACACGGGGTCGAGCGACTGCGGAAACTTCGCCAGCAGCCGGCTGACCTCTTCGCCCGGCTCGGCGAACAACGCGAAGCGCGGAGAGTCTCCCGATCCGACAGGCACCTGGGCCTCGAGGGGAGGGATGCGATCGCCGGGATCGGGCCCGCCAGAGATCGTCGGGCCATTCAGCGGACTCTCGTCGTAGCCGATGGAGACTTCGGTCATCTGATTCACCAGGGTGTTACGCACGGGCGCAAGCCCCAGCAACAAGCGGCCGATCAGATTTCGCACCGACTGCGCGACCGGGTTCCTCATCGTCGCCACCACGGTCAGGCGGCCAGCCGCGGCCAGCACCTTGGCGCCGACCGCGCTTCGCTCGACGCTGTAGCTGTCCAGCAGCGCGCCGTCGTCGCAGCTCCCGCAACAAACGGCCGCCAACTTCCAGGCCAGGTTCAAGGCGTCCTGCATGCCGGTGTTCATGCCTTGCCCACCTGCCGGGCTGTGTACATGCGCGGCATCGCCGGCCACGAAAACCCGCCCCATGCGATAGTCGGCAACTTTGCGTTCGTTAATGCGGAAGGCTGAGAGCCAGATCGGATCGGCGGCGATCATGCCGCCGGGGCCTCGTTGATCCATGATGGCCTGAATCTGCCCCAGCGTCGGCTCGGGAGGAAGAGATTGCCTGCCATCGGCCCGCGCGGCGTTGCTGTCGGCGGACTCTTCGATCTGCTCGACGTCGGCAATCACTCGGTAACGGCCGGGTGAAATCGGAAAGACCACCAGCACGCCGTCTTCGTGCCAGTACGTGGCAATCTCGGAGTCGGGGAAGGGATAGCCCTTCACATGAATGTCGGCCAACACCCAACTGCTAAGTAACGTGTTCCCCAGGAACGACAGCCCAAGCCCCTTTCGCACGGCGCTGTGGGCGCCATCGCAACCGACCATCCACTGGGCTTCGCAGGTTTCTTCTCGTCCATCGGCATGCTGCAGGACGCCCGACACGCCGGTCGCGTGGTGGGTGAAGCGGGCCAGCTCAACCTGGCGTTCGACCTTTACGCCCAGTCGGTTGAGGTGTTCCTCGAGCAGCCGCTCCGTTTCGGACTGCGGCAGCATCAAGGCGTACGGATAAGGACTTTGCACGGTGGCAAAGCTGACATGGCCAATGACCTTGCTGCCGGCCACGATGTTGGCCGCCAGCACTTTCAACCCGGCGTCGACAAAGTTCTGACTGCATCCGGCCCGATCCAGCAGTTCCAGCGTGCGACTCCAAAGAACCAGCGCCTTGGATTTGTCGGTCCGCGCGGCGGCCTTATCCACGATTCTCACCGCGACACCGTAGCGGGCCAACTCGGCGGCCAGGGTCAGTCCCACAGGGCCGGCGCCAACGATCAAGACCTGGGGACTCATTGCCAAGACTCCGGAGAAGGACGCGAAGACGGGACGTCAACAGAACGTGCTGGCTGGCAAGAAGCAACCAGAAAACGTCTACCGCCCGGGGATGCTTTTTGGCAGGCATCCCCTAAGATATTGGTATCACCATCCGGTCGGACGACTTGATCCCCAGCGAGATCCAACGGCGCGCTGCCATGGGATACACGATCAGCATTCACGAGCAGGCTCAGGCGGTTCTGGTAACGCACTCGGGCGAGTTCGATCTTGTCGAGTATCGTCAGATCCGTCTCGAGTCGACCGAACTGCTTAAGCAGTCGGGGCTGAACGGCTTGCTGGTGGACGCAACGCAGGTGCCCGCCTCGCCGCGGGTGCTCGACCAGTTTGCGTTCGCATCGGAACACGACCAGTTCGTGCCGTTGGGGGTGCGGCTGGCCATTGTCATTCGCGACGATATCAAGCCGCGCGTCCAGTTCACCGAGGATGTCTCGGTGAATCGGCAGGTCGATTTACGGCTCTTCACCGACATGGATACGGCGATCGCCTGGCTGACGCGCTGAGTCATGCGGTAAAGTAGCAGGCACACTCCGTGTGCCGTCCGCCGAACCCTCGCAACCGTCAGCACGCAAACCGAGCGGCACGGCGCTAGCCGCCGGTGGCCCCAGGTTTCGCTCACCCGATCGCTTGCGAGTTGGGCGTTCGAGGTCGCCGATGAGAACGAATGATGGGATACTCGAATCGTGTACTACCGGCGGCTAGCGCCCTGCCGCTCAGTTCCGGGCCGCATGTTGTGGTGCAGGCGTCCCGCCTGCCTGGGAGGATTTTCGATGTTCCAGCAGGCGGGACGCCTGCACCACAAGGGATCTCCATGTCGCTTCAGTACGCATTCTCGCTTCGCATCCCGCACCAGACCGTCAGGCATAGGATCTTGAAGTCGAGCCATAGCGACCAGTTCGAGATATAGTGCAGATCGAACTCCAGCCGCCGGCGCAGCGAGGTATTTCCCCGCCAGCCGTTCACCTGCGCCCAGCCGGTGATGCCGGCCTTCACCTGATGTCGCCAAGTGTAGTTGGGGATCTCCTTGCGGAACTGTTCCACGAAGACGGGCCGCTCGGGACGCGGGCCGACCAGGCTCATGTCACCGACCAGCACATTCAAGAGCTGGGGCAGCTCGTCCAGGCTGTAGCGACGCATGATGCGCCCCAGCGGCGTGCAGCGATCATCGCCGCGCACGGCCCAGACGGCGCCGGTCTGCTGTTCGGCGTCGGTTCGCATGCTGCGGAACTTGAGCATCTGGAACTCAGTCCCTCCCAGCCCGGCACGGCGCTGGCGATAAAAGACCGGCCCGCGGCTGGTCAGTTTGACCAGGCTGGCCAACAACAGCAGCACCGGAGCCAACAGCACGATGGCCGCCAGCGCCAGCGAGAAATCCATCAGTCGCTTGGCCGCCACGCGCCAGCCGAACAGCGGGTTCTCTCGCAGGCTGACAAACGCCACGTTGTCGATCTCTTGCGTGCGGAGCTTCATGCCCGCCAGATTCGGCATGTCGGGGACCAGTTGGATCTCAACCACCACGTCGCTCAACTGGCGATAGACCTCGGCCAGTTCGCCGTAGCGCGCCAGGGGAAGGGCGACAAAAACGTGGTCGCAGTCATGCTTGCGGACGACAGACGCCAGTTCCGAGATGTCCCCCAGACGCGGCAGATCGGCGGGCTCGAATTTGCCCGGGTCGTCGACATACCCGACAGCTTCCAGTCCGGTCCAGTGATTGGCGGCCAGCGTCTTCGCCACCATTCGGCCTGGTCTTCCCGCCCCGACAATGAGCGCCCGGCCGCGGTTCAATCCGTGTCGACGCAGCCACGCGATCGTGTGCCAGGCAGCACGGCGGACCAGCGCCAGCGCCACAGCATTCAGCACCAGGAACAGGCCCAGTGCCAGACGTGATTCGTAGAGGTCCCGTCGATAGAACGCCAGGGTGATAGCCAGCAAGAACAAAAGAAGACTGGCTTTGAAGACTTTTCCCAGCTCGCGCGGAAGTTGTTGCAGCCGGTGGATCTCGTAAAGTCCGCCGATCCAATAGGCCACGGCCGCCAACCCGCAGACCAAGGGCAAGGCTTCCCAGACGCGTGCCAGGCTGGGGATGCCGTCGGGCGAATCCCACAGGCTGAAGCGGAGAAAATAGGCCGCAAACCAACTTCCGCTGGTCGCTGCCAAGTCGCAGCCCACAAAGGCGTACGCGAGTTTTTGTCCGTGCCGGCGATACATCCGTGCCGCCTGACGATCTGTGAGGGGAGAGGGCTTCCGCGGGCCTCATTCTGAAGCTTACTGCGGCAACCGACGTCTGGGATCTCGTCTCGGAGCGATCTCCTATCAAAAGGAAAAAAACGGGTCAATTGACATTGTTGATCGGGAACGTATCAAGCACGGTGATAGCACGCATGCACTGAAGCTCGCCACAGGTCCGCCTTGATCGCATTTCCAACAAAAAAGCCGGCATGCCCTCGTGAGCATGCCGGCGTTGTTCATTGCGATGCAGCGGTTCGACCCGAACTAGGGAACCACTTCCATCAGGAAGCTGCTGTTGTCAGCCACATCAAACAGCGGGCGGTACGGGCTGCGAGCGGCTTGATAGCCGTTGCGGACCGGGAACCAGACCACATTGATGCCCAGACCCCAGGCTTCGTTCACCTGACCGGCGGCGGTCTTTCCTTCGTTGGGAATCAGATAGTTTCCCGCAGCCTGGATGCCCCAGCCCGCACTCAGCGGCGCCGAGTAGTCGAAGCCAAACAGCCCGTCGCTGGTATCGGTCGCACCGCCCCAGATACGGCTCTGCACACCGCGAGCCCACTGATGGCGATAGAAACCAAGGTACTGGTTCTGGGCCTGCCAGTTGATGGGCAGCCCGGCCAGCGTGCCGGTGTCTCCTTCGGAGCGGAAGGCCCCCAGGAAGCCGATTTCGTTCTTCTCATCCAGGAAGTGGCTCAGCTCAAAGCGGACCTGCGAGAGCTGCATCTGCGTGTAGTAGTTGTCGGAGACCACATCGATCACCGCTCCCGACTGCCAGTAGCCCAGGTTCTCGGTCGAGAAGCGGCGGAAGACACCACCGGTGACAAAGTCTTGTTGCCGCACCTGGCCGGCCGTGCCCGAGATCGGCTCGCCCGACAGATTGCTCGAGACGCCGCGGTAGCCCAACTGCAGGCCCAGTCCAAAGCGGTCCCACAGCGGAGCGCCCCAGTTCACGCCGTACGAGAAACCAAAGTTGCCGTTCACGCCGATATCGACAGGGCCCTTGAAGCCGGCCATACCGCCGAAGACGGTCAGGTCGTCGAACAGGCACCAGTCGTGGCAAGGACGGCAGCGGCCGTGACGCCACCAGCGACGGCAATCGTCGCACTCATTCTCTTCGATCCACGGAGAGCACTCGTCGCAGCCGTCCTGGTCGCAGCAGCCATCGAACAGGCCGCGTCGCAGGATGCCCCGGCAACCAAGGCGCCGCGGACCGCAGGTCGTGCAGCCTTCTTCGCAGTCATCGCCGCACGATTCGCCACACGATCCGCCACCGCAGGAGCTGCACGAGGAAGAAGATCCCCCTTCATGCATCACACCGCCGTCGGTCCAGGTTTCGCCCTCGACAATCGTGCCTTCTTCCATCATCTCGTCCGGCATCTGGATCTGTCGGCTCGACCGCGTGGCGACGCGCTGCGGCGCCCGGCGAACCGTCGACCCGCTGGTGCGGAAGTTGGAAGCCAGTTGAATGCTCTCGTCCTTTTCCTGCCGAGCCGGCGGAGTTCGCTTCGGGGCCGGCATGTTGGTAGCCACTTGGGCGACCTTCTGCGGAGCCGGAGCGCGACCGGTATTCCGAGCGGGAGATCCCGCGCGGGGGCTGGCGGACGTACGGGCTCGCGAGGGAGACCACTCGGGGATTTCCCCGGGCTCTTCGGTCTCCTCGATGTATTCCGCTCGAGCCTGTTTGACAGGCGAGCGAGAGACGGTTTGACCCAGGGCGACGTCAACCGACGCCAGCACCAAACCGCAGATGCCGAGGTACCGAATCGTTCGCGAAGCGATCGATGGGCGCGAAATTGTCTTGGACCACGAAACGGCCATGATAAGTTCCTTAGTCGCCGCGTCGCTCGAAGTGGTAGGGGGGAGCGCCGCTGAGAACGGAAGTGCTGAGACAATCATCGGACTCAGCGCAACCGGAACTTTCGGAAAAACCGGCAAACTTCGCGGGGCTTGCCTGGCTTAACAGTCGCGGGTTCGCCGCGAGGATGCTGGCATGGCCTTGCTTGCGAGTGGGTGCCTGCCGTTACTTCTGCTTGGCCTTGGCTTTGTCCACGTATTCCTTCTCGGCCTGGAGCGCGGCCTCGGAAATGACAGCAGGCGTGATGGGCGTCCGATCGAGCTTCTCATCCTTGGGGATCACGCGCAGCTTGAGATTCCGATACGCGACCGGATCGCCGTGGTCCTGCAGATTCAAATAGGCCCCGCGCTTGGCCAGATTCGCGCCGCGGACCTTGAGAAGGTCGACCTCGCCGGACCACTTGGGATCGGTGTAGTCAAAATCGACAACCTTTACCCCGTTAAGCCAGTGCTGGATGACAGTCCCTTGGCAGACGATACGACCTTCGTTCCACTCGCCAACTGGCCGGGTCACATCCTTGGAAGGAGGCATGCAGAAATAGAGGGCCGCCGCACTGGTCCGCGGATTGGCGCCGTACTTGGGATGCGCGTTGTCCAGCACCTGATACTCGTATTGGCCAGGGCGATAGTACACCCCACTGTTGCTGTGCTTGCCCACGCGCCAATCAAAGCGGAGTTCAAAGTCGTCGGGCACGACCTTCGTCTTGTAGGTGATATCGCCCCCTTTCTCGGCTCGATCGATCGCCCCCGCCTGGATCTTCCAGTTCCCTTTCTGCTGCCACCCGTCCAGAGTCTGACCATCAAACAGCAGTTCAAAGCCCGCGGCCTTTTCCGCCTCACTCAACTGGTTGAGTTCCTGGGCGGAAAGGGGGACGGGCATCATGGAAAGCACGGCGACGGTGAGGGCGAGGATGAACCGCGTCATCTGGCTACTCCCAAGTGCATTGAAGATAGAGACTTCTGAGCTGGCTTTCTTGCGGCGCGGCAGATTTTCGTTGCCAAGCTCCCCAAAACGGGTAGCATAGCACTTATAAGCATACGTGGATGGTTTGTCCACTTTCGGGAGCAAGCCCATGGACCAGAAGTACGAAGGCACACCCAAGGCCGAGATCACGCTCGACGGGCGCAAAGTCACCCGCAGCGACGTGGCCTACGACTGGGGGCTGCGACTGCAATGGGAAGTGCGCCGCGACGGCAAAGTCATCGCCACGCCGGCCGCTCGGGCCGAGACCAGCTACGAGCATCCCGAAGCGACGCCCGGCCAGTACGAGATAGTGCTGCAGATGTGGAAGTACGTCGACTACTTGAAGAACCCCGACGGCGAGTTCAAGAACAGCAAGTTCGTCGAGATCTCAAACAAGGTGAGCTACACGATCTAGCCGTATTGTGGTGCAGGCGTCCCGCCTGCCTGCCCCTCAGAGAGTTTCGCGCAAGGAGCCGTCATGCTGCACATCGGCAACACCCAAGTCCCCGTTTGCCATGGTCACGGGTTCACGCGCCGCAGCTTCCTGCAGGCCGGCGCCGCCGGACTGGCCGGCATGACGCTCCCCAACTTGCTCAGCCTTGAAGCCGCCGGCGCGGTCGACCCGGGCAAGTCCAAGATCAAGAACTGCATCACCATTTTTCTGGTTGGCTCGCCCGGGCATCTCGATACCTGGGACATGAAGCCCGAGGCGCCGGCCGAAGTCCGCGGCAAGTACTCTCCCATCAGCACCAACGTGGCGGGCGTGCAGATCTGCGAGCACTTCCCGCTGATGGCCCGCATGATGGACAAGGTGGCCCTGATCCGCAGCCTGCATCACAAGACCGGCTCGACACACGAGAACGGCCAGCGCTGGATGATGACGGGGCAGGACTTCAACGCCGACAGTGTGAAGCCCCACATGGGGAGCATTGTCTCGCGGATGTTCGGCCAGAAGAGCGAATTGCCCGCCAACGTGATCCTGCCCGCTCCGATTGGCAACACGGGCGCCGGCCCTCTGCATGGCCAGACGGCCGCCTACCTGGGGAGCGCGCACGAACCCTTCTTCCTGAACAGCGACCCGTCCCAGAAGAACTTTAAAGTCTCGGACCTGGAAGGCCCCAAGGGGCTGTCCGAGTTCCGCCTGGACGCCCGCAAGAAGCTGCTCACCCAAGTCGACGAGTTGCAGCGCCGCACCGAGACCCGCAGCACGCAGATGCACGACAGCAGCTACGAGCGGGCCTTCCGCCTGCTGACTTCGCCCAAGGCCAAAGAGACATTCGACCTGTCGAAAGAGTCCGACAAGCTCCGCGACCGCTACGGCCGCAATACGTTTGGCCAGAGCTGCCTGCTGGCCCGGCGGATGATCGAGGGCGGAGTCCGCTACGTCACGGTGAACCACTTCGACACAGTCTTCAATCTGACCTGCTGGGACATGCACGCCGACGGCGGTGGGCTGAACAACACCTATCTCGACTACGAGCGGCATCTCTGCCCGCAGTTCGATCTGGCCTTCACCGCGCTCATTCAGGATCTGGAAGAACGCGGCCTGCTGAAGGAAACCGTGGTCGCCGTACTGAGCGAGTTTGGCCGCACGCCGCGTCTGAACGGCCGTGGTGGACGGGATCACTATCCGGCCGCCTGGACCAACTTCCTGTGCGGCGGCAACATCCGTGGCGGTCAGGTCGTTGGCTCGACCGACAAGATCGCCTCGGCCCCGAGCAATAACCCGGTCGAGCCGCCGCAGGTGTTGGCCTCGATCTACCACGGCATGGGCATCAATCTGGATACGACCATGATGCCCGGCCCCGGCGACCGCCCCGTGCGAATGATTGAGGCCGAGCCGATTCGACAATTGTTTACGTAGCAAACCGGTCGAAAGACCCGCCTGCGGAGCGTTAACTTCCGCGGGAGAAAAGCAACCACTTCTTGGGCAGGCGTTCCGCCTGAGCCAACGAACCTTCACGGGGATGAGTCCATGACCGTCCGTGGTCTGTTGCGCGCCCTGTCGTTTCTTTGCGGACTGGCTCTGATCCATTGCCACGCAGTCGCGGGCGAACCCTCCATTCGCAATCTCGACCTGCGCGGCTTGCAGATCGGCAGCACGACGACCCTCTCGATCGATGGAGACGACTTTGGCCCAGCGCCGAAGTTGCTGCTCCCCTTTCCGGCGAAGGTCGACTTCAAATCACCCGAGAAACCGAACGACAAGCGGGCGGTCTTTGCCGTGACGCTGGAAGGCGACGTGGTCCCCGGCTACTACTCGCTCCGCATGGTGACCGACGAAGGAGTCAGCCTGCCTCAGGCGATTGCCGTCGATCGGCTGCCACAGCAAACGATCAAGCCCGAGCCCATCACCTTGCCCGCCGCGCTGCATGGTTCCTTTTCTGGCGGGTCCATCAGCGAAGTCCGCCTGGCCGGCAAGGCTGGGCAGAAGCTGAAGATCGAAGTCGAAGCCCAGCGTCTCGGCGGCAAGCTCCGTCCTGTGCTGCATCTCTACAACGCCCGCAAACGGCAACTCGCCTGGTCATGGACCACCCCGGCGCTCGCTGGCGACACGCGACTGGAAGCAACGCTGCCCGAAGACGGCGAGTATTTCATCACGCTGCACGATGCCGAGTACGCTGCCCCTGCGCCGGGCTACTTCCGCCTGCGCGTCGGAGAATGGGCCGGCGTCGATCAGGTCTTTCCGCCGGTGGTTGGCCAGGGACAGTCGCAAGCCGTCGAGTTGCTCGGCACCGCCGGTCCGATGAAGGTCGAATTGCCCGCCACGGGCCCCGGCGTGCTGCCGCTGATCTGGCCGAAGAACGGAGCCTGGAGCGGCGCTCGCCCTTCCGTTCTGGTGAGCACCCGCGCGGAATCGCTGGAAATGCCGGCCGGCGACGCCCCGCAGTCGTTGCCTGGCGGACCGGTTGGCGTCTGCGGTCGACTCTCCGTCCCGCTCGAAGAGGATCGCTATCGTCTGGCCGTCACGCCTGGCATGCGGCTGCGGTTGGAGGTCTTCGCCGAACGGCTGGGCTCGCCGCTCGATGCCGCTTTGATCGTGCGGAACGAGAAGGGAGACCTACTGCAGCGGACCGAAGACGGCCCCGGCACGGTCGACCCGGTGCTGGACTACGCGGTGCCGGCCAATGTGCCGGCCATTTTTCTCTGCGTGGCCGACGCCGCAGGTCGCGGTGGCCCGCGTGGCGTGTATCGCTTGACCGTCGATCCGCTCTCCGCCGGCGGTGCCGCCAATGATTACAGTCTCTTCACCCCTGCGCAGCGCATCGTTCTTCCGATCGGCGGGCGGATGGTCATGCCGATCTTCATCGAACGCCGAGGCTACGCCGGCGCGGTCGAACTGTCTGCCAGTAATCTTCCCGCCGGGATCAGCTGCGAATCGGCTTCGATTCCGTACGCTGGCGACGGCGCGCTCATCACCCTGATTCGCGGCGACTCGCCATGCGAGCCGACCATCACTTCCTGGCACGGGCGTGTCCCCGAGGCGGGCGAGAGGAACGTGATCGCCCGGGGACATCCGCTGGAGCGCATTCAGCCGTGGATGGCCGGCGAGATTGCGGTCGCCCCCTCGACTGCCAAGGCCGCGGAGTTTCAGGTCGCCTGGCGCGACCTGCCCGAGGACGCGGGCCTGCTGCTGGCTAGCAAGCGGCCGCTCCCCATCAAGCTGGTCCGCCCCGAAGGGAAGAACAGCGTGCGGCTCTCGCTGGTCACCAGTCAGGCCCCGCCAGCCAATGGCCAGGCCGATGCCAAGCGCACGTTGCGTGTGGAGAAACCTGCCGAACTGGCTGCCGGCGCCATCGATGGCGAACTGACCGTGCTTGTCCCGCAGGAGCTTTCCTCGCCGACCTATGATGTGACCGTGCAGGCCGAACTGCTGAACGAAGCCAAGAAGGTCATCGCGACCTCGTTCGCCCCGGTGCGGCGCATGCCCGTCAAGAATCCGCTCTCGCTGAAGGTCGCATCCGCGAGAATCGAAGCGGTCACGGACCCCAAGATGCCCGTGACCATCAAACTGCAAGGCGAAGTGGATCGGCTGGATGGATCCACAGGGGATGTGGCCCTGACGATCACCGGCTTGCCGGCCGGCGTACGGGCCGATCCGGTGACGGTAAAAGCCGACGCCCGCGAGTTTGCATTCAACGTCATCGTGCCGCCGAATCTCGCCCCCGGTGAGTTCAACCTGCTTCGCCTGACCGGCGTTCTGACGCCAGATCCCAAGCAACCGCAACGCGTGAAGAGCAAAGAGGTCGAGTTGACGCTGGTGGTGATGATCCCGGCGAAATGAAGAAGATTGGACCCCGCTGATTTGAGATTTGAGATTTGAGATTTGAGATTTGAGATTTGAGATTTGAGATTTGAGATTTGAGATTTGAGATTTCAGTAGTTCCGATTTTCTAAGATTGGCATTAATGAACGCAGGGCCTTCCGCCATGATGACTTGTGTGAAAAGGGTCATTCATGGAGGA
>Ga0335394_10000128_pt1 | contig 72013 bp, 63 predicted proteins | sample MAT03_FD_205741 | JGI IMG/M metagenome (GOLD analysis project Ga0335394, IMG submission 205741) | Freshwater microbial communities from Lake Fryxell liftoff mats and glacier meltwater in Antarctica - MAT-03 (spades assembly) (version 2) ... | reverse complement strand
TAATAAGGACTTTTGACCCTGATAGCGGTATTGCTGATGCTAGACGAAATGCAACTTATGACCCAAACTATTTGCGAGGATTGTTAGGCCGAATGTTTGTCAAATAATTTTCATCAGAACGCCCTGCATCGGACTGTACAGTGGGGGCGATTATTTGTTAATTAACGGTACTCTCGATAATGATAGTACAAGTTTAAAACAATGGGTAGATATTAGGTTGCTATATGAAAAAGACAAATCTCCAGAAAAACAGGAGGCTATTTTAGAAAAAGGTAAATCCCATGTCAATGAAATTGCTAAACTTGCAGCCTCGGGGATTAATAAGCTTCCTCCTTATGTAGGTCAACTTTATAGAGGGGATGGTTTGACGAATGCAAAGTTAGATGAGTGGCGTAATGGTAAGGTAATGATGACAACTAAATTTTTTAGCTGCAGCTGCAATGTTGGATGCGGGGAGAAGTTTGCTAGGCAAAATGCTATAGACTACATGAAAGACAAAGGAGAAGAATACAAACCGGTTCTTTATGTTTTCAACAGTCAAAATGCAAAAGATATTAAGAAGTATTCAAGGAATCCAGATGAAGAAGAACGCGTTTATAACCCAGGCCAGGCATTTCGCTCTATAGGTGTAGATGAGACAGCAATTCCCGGCTTAGCAATTATCTACATGGAAGAAATTAAATAAATTTATAAACTCTTTTAAGCGCTGTCCAACTAAACAGTTATAGTTAGAGGTTGTATGAAAGTAGAACCATCATTTATACCACCCTCACCTAATAAAGGATCCAACCCTTTAATTGATTCAAAATCAAAATTAGGTGGGATGTGTGGAAATCATCAGATAAAAGTGCAGAAACCGACTCGTGAATCAACCCAGCAGATAAACTCTCTATCTAAAAAAATTCTGGAAAAAACAGCCGAAAAAATAAATCTTCCGATTTTAATTGTTACTCCAACACACGAAAAAGCTACGGAAATAGCGAAACAGATTGAGCTTGATCCAAGGCTAATGAATTTATCAAGTAAAAAAAAACAGAATATCGTAGATGAGTGTATACAATCATACCAAGAAAGTGTAGAGGTTTTTGAATCGACACTAGGAGAGTTGGCCGCAATACATCCTGATGCAAAAGATTTTGCACAAGAAATGCTTAAAAGGGTTGGTACAATAGCAAAAGCTTACCAAGAAATAAAGTTTGAGGTAGATAAGACTTTATCTCCTGTTATGAAAGAGCTAAAGATAAGATTGGGCACAACAGCAGAGTTTGCTACATATGGGGATGGGACAGGCGCCGGCAGTATTGGCTTTAACCCGATAGCTATTGAAAAGTGCATGAAAGATGGAAATTTACGAGAACAAATGTTGCTGATCTACGCAACTCTTTGGACGACACTTCCTCCTATTTTTGCTGATTCTGCACTGGTGGACAAGATTAATGCAAAATTAGATGAGGGAAATAGTGGATTCAAACTCAATAAAGAGGCTTTAAATGCAAAAAGGGAAATGGCAAAAGAAGGCGAAAGTCCCGTTACCACATTTTTTGCTCAAGCTAAGCCGCTAGTAGATTTTCGAGCAGCTGGTGGAAGAATTTTTGATGATAGCAGACCACGAGAGGATGCCCCGAAGATAAAAGATCTCCAAGATCTATCAATCAGGGAAGCTAGAGCTACACTCAATACTTATATATCTGAAGAAGAGTTTAAGGCAATGAAGAAAGGTGATAATGAAGGACATTCTTTAGGCGAAAACCGTGTTCAGTGGATAAGGGGTAAAGATCTTTTTAGAATTGATGAAAAAAGTGACTTTTTTAAGAAAGCCGTAGCAATGGGAGGATTGCCAATTGTTACCGGACCGTCTGGCACAACTGATGGTTATCTGAACGGAATTAAATATCTTAACATGCAAGGGTCTGAGGAAAAAGCGACTTTAGCCCTAACAGGCTGGATGGTACGATCAGGAGATCATACTTTTCACGAGATCAAAGAAGCTACAACATGGCACGGCATGGCATATAACATAGGTCCTGATTTATTTAAAAACGTTTATCCTGATGATCCGGAATTTCAGAGAAAACTAGAAAGCACTATGCAAGCAAAAGGCAAAGAACTGCCCGGCCACTATCTAGAAAATGAGAATCAACTTCAGGTAGCTAAAAAACTTGGGTATATCGATTAAACTTAAAAAAAAATATTTAAGTTATCCAAACATTGTTTCCAGACACCATAGGATTAATTTCAGGGTTTTGCAACTCAGAAATATTCGAGCAACAGGCAGCAGCCGGATCACCCGAGGCGGATAATGCCCCCCACCAGTACTCATTACCAGGATAGCTGTTTCCGTCCCAGGCGTAGGACGTTACAAGTAATTTACCATCGTGTTTACCGGTTAATTTTTGAGCAGGTTCCCTTTCTTCGAAATAAAATTTTATTTTTTTCTTTTCCATTTTAAGGGCTTTACAATGTTGTTGGAAATGAGTAGGATCCCCCTCGATCCTACAGAAGTTAATATCTGTAATGTGTTTAAAGTCATAATCTGATAAAACTTCTGCATAAACTTCCAGCATTAAATTTGACTGCTCCGGTGCTATTTTCCAGACACCTAAACCAATTCCTTCGGCAAGGACGTACGCTTTTTTATTGATCACTCTTGCTCGCTCGTTAGCATCAATAAGAAAAGGCTCTATAGACATTCTGATTCTTTTTTTGTAGATTTCCTTATCCAGAAATAGATTTTTTTCAATCCTTATGAATTTTCCCGACTTATCCTCTAAGGCTTCATTAAAGGTTGGAAAACAATATTGTTGATCCTGTTTCTCATCATAAAATTTAGCCCAAATCCTTAAGAAATTGAACTTTTCCGGGGCTGCATTTAGTCCATCAAGCCCATAACCATTATTGGAGTTATTTTGCTCCGGTGTTACAACCATATGTTGCCATTCCATAACCCCGGGCTTTTCAAACCTGGTTCCTACCATTCCTACGTAAATACCTGACTTTTCATGGGTGTTTGGTTTGCCTCTGATTCCATTATTATGCTTTGATCCATTATTGATAAAGTGAGTGGGAACAGAGAGGCTTAACATGGCTGAAATTTGCATTTCGCCATAAGATATATAATCTTTTAAGACCAGCGGGCTTTTCTCCGCATAGGTTCCGATATTTTCAAATCCACCCTTCCCCTCTGTTTTATCCCTAAGAAGATATTGGTCTGCCGGGCAGACAAAGGCGACGGGTCTTTTTTTTAATAATCTATCGATGAAACTGGATACATCAAGATCTTCGTAAACGGCTTTTTCTATTTCAGTGCCATATTCTTTCTTAAATTTTAAAAATTCATTAATTAAGCCTATTAGATTTCTGTGTATAATAGGGTGTGTACCAGAGGCATTAGCCTGGACTTGTTTTCGTAATTTCTTAGATACTGCATAGGTTTCAATTCTGTTTTCCGCTGTTGGAAATGGTATTCTTTTGTGGAATTCATTAGAACAAATAATTAAATCTTCGACTCCAACTCTCTGTAAAATTTCAACATCGTTCTTAATTACCCTATACATTCGCCCATCTTTAAGCGTAGCTTCTCCTAAAATAAAGTCAATAGGTGCTTTATTAAAGCTCGGATAAGTCATTATATTGGGGTTTGTATTCATTATTTTTGTTAACTCCTATTTTTGCACAAAAAAATACCAGCTGTTTTTAGGATAATTTTACCAGTCCAGTAATCTCATTTAAGTTAACTATATCAAATTGTTATTAAAATTGAATTAAGAAAATGCTAGATTCCCGTTGCTTTCGCAATTTTAACTAAAAGTCACAATGATTACCTGATTTTTAATATTGCGAATCAAGTTTCAATAAAAGTTTATATGTGTGTGCGTTTTTAAATTCCTCTCTAAAAATATTTTCTGGTTAAACCATGAAAACTAAGCTTCAGAGAAATTCTAAGCTACAGATCTGAAGCTACAATCAGGAGTCAAAAATGAAGATATCTTCATTCCAGGGTGATTTTGAAAAAGATTCATCAGATTCTGATACGGAACGGGAATCATAAAATTCGTAAAATTTTTCACACACTATGGGTTTTGTTTTAGAATCTATCAATTTCCATGATTTGCAAACAGAAAACACTGATTTCAGATCTTGTCCTTGAATATAGAAAAAAATTTTAGTGACTAAATTAATTTTATTGTTCAGACGAACAAACGTTAGATTTTGTATTGCCTGATTGGTACAAAGAACTTCATCTACCGAATTTAAATTAAGTGAGTTCATCATCTAAAATCTCCTTCAATATATTATTTAATTTTTATCTGTTGTATATTCCTTAAGAGCTTTTTTTGAGTAAATTTTCGCATTTTTAAGGTCTTCAATTGTTAAAAGCCCATAAGCCTTTAATCTGTTTTTAACCTTGCCAATCAAATCTTCTCGATATTCTACTCTTTCCTTTTCAGAATGAGTTGCAGAATCTAACCCCAAAAACTTTTCCGATTCAATTTCTGGAAGTAAGCCCACTTCATAATAATCTTGAATATACCAAATAGATAGTTTAGCTAAAGCCTCAATAGCTGGAATATTTTCATGGATCCCCTCGTAGATGCAATTTAATTTATTGTCTAATCTTGCATAAAGACCGGCAGCATGTATTGCACTGCCCTCACCTTGTTGCTTTTTGTTACCTATGGAGAAAGTACTGTATTTTTGAATGGTTTCTTTAAGGAGGCTAAGTTTTTCAATTAAATCAATACGATCAGAATTCCAGGCTAATGATAAAGCTTTGTTTAGGCTGTTAAGCTCTGTATCAACTGCAAGGCTTAAAAAATCTATTTTTTCTTCAATTTCTTGTATGTCTGTAAAGCCTATATTTTCTAGGTTAATTGCTTCAATTAAAGCCTCTAGTGTTAAAACAAGAGCTGCCAGTTGATCGAGCATCTTAAATTTTTCTAAAGTAAGGGCTGTAAGATGAAGCTGAATTGGTATCGTAATGCTTTCATGTTGCAATACTGTGATAGCCGCAGGTTGCAAATTTGGTAAGGCTTGAAAAAAAACTTCGTGTGATAAACCAGCAAGAATCGGAATTAGCTTTTCGTTATAGGCTGTATGTTTATCGTTTAAAAAATCTAAGACACAAATAAATTGCTCTGGTGTCAGGGCAACTCCAACTAGTTCTAGTTGATGAGGGTCAGTAATTTGCTCGATTTGTTTTTTAAACTCTATTTTCCATTGACCTTTTTCCACGCTTAAAGCCCCTTTGTCTATGTAAAATTTACAATGAGCTTTTTGCTAAAATTTTTCAATCTTAATTAGGTTAAATTTAAAGAATAAGCATCGCATCGCCATAAGAGAAGAAGCGGTATTTATCCTTAACAGCTTTTGCATAAGCTTCCATGATTAAATCGTAACCTGCAAATGCTGAAACTAGCATGATTAAACTTGAGCCCGGAAGATGAAAGTTTGTTAAAAGGTGGTCAACATATTTGAATTTGTAGCCTGGATATATAAAAATTGATGTTTCATGCTCCCCTTTTTGAATTAGACCATGCTCGTTAACGGATGATTCCAAGGATCTACAGCATGTTGTCCCAACACAAATTTGTCTTTTGTTTGGTAATCTGCTATTTAAAGCAATTGCTGTTTCTTCGTTGATCGCAACTTTTTCTGCATGCATTTTGTGTTCACGAATATCATCAACTTGAACCGAACGAAATGTCCCGATTCCTACATGAAGCGTTATAAATTGTTTAGATACACCTTTTGAGGATAAATTATCTATTAACTCTTCTGTAAAATGAAGGCCTGCTGTTGGGGCTGCAACAGCGCCGCTTGTTTTTGCATATACAGTTTGGTAGCGTTCCTTATCAATTGCATTGCTTGCGCTGCGCTTAATATAGTGGGGAAGCGGGATTTGTCCATATTTGTCTAAAAGCGTTTCAAACTCTCCTTCGTAGTGAAACTTCACAAGTTTTCTGCCGTCTTCAAATGATTCTAAAATTTCTGCAGAAAAATCATCGCTAAAATAGACAAAATCCTTAATTTTTAGTTTTTTCCCGGGTTTTGCAAGAACTTCCCAAGTATCAAGACTTAATTGATTCGTTAAAAAAATTTCTGCAAGACCACCTGTTTGTCTCTTACCAAAAAGTCTTGCAGGGATAACTTTTGTATCGTTAAATACTAAGCTATCCCCTGATTCCAAAAACATTCCAAGGTCGGAAAATTTCATTTCCGTAATCTTTTCAGTTGCTCTATCTATCACCATAAGACGAGAGCTATCCCTTGGCGTGCAAGGGTATTCTGCTATTAGTTCTTCTGGTAAGTTAAACTGATAAGAAGAAAGTAAATGTAAATCTTTTTTCATATTTAAAAATTAATCCGTTAATTGTATTGAAGTTCCAGGAAATGCTTTTTTAAGTATTTCTGCTGCGTGATTGCCTTTTTGGCTTAAATTTTCAGCCTCTTGCAATGAAATTAAAGCAAGTCTTGCCTCTGATTGTGACTGTCCGGCAGATAAAATCCATTCAGCTGGAAACGGCATAGTCCCCTCTTTATTTTTGGATTGGCTCATCACCATTTGTTTTGTAGCTTCAACTGCTTGAACGATTTGGCTTGTTGGCTCTATTGCAGAATAGCCTTGGTAGCCTACGACTTTTGCATCAAGAGACCAGAAGGTGTTATTCGGGTTTTCTGCAAAATAAAGAGCGTTTGTTCTTGCTGCAATGGCAATAGCTGCTGCTGCCTCTTCGGTTAAAGGCGCCTTATAATTAGCAGATAAAACTGAATTTAAATAATCATCAAGTTCAAGTTCGTTTACGATGCTGATATTTCCACCAATATCATAAATGTATAAGTTACCTTGATAATCGTGACCATCAACAACAGTTGTCATCGTTTTTTCATCAGGTATTATGAGAAGCTGATAAACACCTGGAAACTCCTCACCCCAACGTATCCCATCGCTTACAGCTTGTATAAACTTTCTTTTACCTAAAAATCTTGTACTTATATGTTTTTTGTTTTTATTTGGATCATAAAGAGCGTACTTTCCTTTTACTTCCAAGACGACACCTGGCTTATCATGAACGATTAAAACTTTAATAGTTTTGGGTACAGGCTTTACATCACTTGAAAAAAACCCATCCCAAAATGCAGCTTCCAGATTACCTGTGAAAGGCATCAAAGCTGCTATGAACATCAATACTTTTGCAAACATTATATTTCTCCACCATTTGAATTTTTCATTTTTTTGTTTATATGGGCGTAAGCTAAATCAGTAACCTCACGACCACGTAACGTGCGTTTTATTAAACCTTGCATAATTAGGTATGGTTCATGGACCTCTTCGATTGTATGACTCTCTTCACCAACTGCTACAGCTATAGTATTTAGGCCAACAGGGCCCCCATTATAATGCTCGATCATGACTTCTAAAATTTTAATATCTATCTCATCTAAGCCTTTTTCATCGATTGAAAGCATTTCAAGAGCTTTTCTAACAACATCTCTGTTCATTACATTATCAGATCTTATTTGAGCATAATCCCTAACCCAGCGAAGAAGATTATTTGCAATCCTTGGTGTCCCACGAGATCGTCTTGCAATTTCACTGGAGGCTTCCGGTTCAAGGTTTAAATTTAATATTCTTCCCGTTCTTTGCACAACTTTTTCTAAAATATCAGGGTGATAGTAGTCAAGTCTTGAAGTAAACCCAAATCTTGATCTTAAGGGTGCACTCAAAAGCCCGACACGTGTTGTGGCACCTATTAAAGTAAATTTATTAAGTTTGACCTGCACACTTCTTGCTGCACTACCTGCATCTATCATAATATCTAAAACAAAATCTTCCATTGCAGGGTAAAGATACTCTTCGATAACGCGACTTAGTCGATGTATTTCGTCGATGAATAAAATGTCACCTTCTTTTAAATTAGTTAAAACCCCTGCTAAATCCCCGGCTTTTTCAATCACAGGTCCTGATGTAACAACTAAATTAGTCCCCATGGATTTTGCTAAAATGTTAGCAAGTGTCGTTTTTCCAAGTCCTGGAGGTCCGCTAAAAAGACAATGCCCAAGAGGCTCTTTTCTTAATTTTGCAGCGCCTAGTAAAATCTCTAACCGTTCTCGGACAGTTTCTTGTCCAATAAAATCGCTTAAGTGTTGGGGGCGCAAGGGTACTTCAAAAACAATATCTTTCTTTTCAAGAGATGATTCGATAAAGCTTTTTGGCATTTCACTCATGCGTTAAATAATCCTATGGCGTTAAAAAATACAAACATGATCAATATCGGAGCTCCATACTTAAAGCTCATCCAAAAATATTTCTCAATGATTGGAAACCGATTAAACATTTCAGAAGCCCCATCTCTTAAAGCTTTAAGAGCTGACTTTTTACCCCAAACCCATCCAACTAAAACAACAGCTAAAAAGCCTCCAACAGGTATTAGGATGGTACTTGATAAAAAGTCCATTAAATCAAGGAACGTCATTCCAAATAAAGTATAATCTTTTAAAACACTATACGATAAAGCGCTTGGTACGCCAAGTAAAAAAGCAGAAAACCCGCAAACAAGTACAGCTTTTGATCGTTTCCATCCATGTTCATCGATAAAATAGGCAACTGCCGGCTCTAGCGCTGAAATTTCTGATGTTAAAGCAGCAAGCGTTACCAAAAGGAAAAATAGTACAGCCAGTATATACCCGATAGGTAGTTGACTAAATGCCCAAGGTAAAGTATGGAAAATAAGCCCAGGCCCTGAATCTGGCTCCATACCGATAGAAAATACAATCGTAAAAACAGCAATTGCAGAAAGGATAGAAACAACCGTGTCCATTAATATGATAGGTAGGCTTGTTGTTACAAGATTATCTTTTTTACCAAGATAGCTACCATAAGTGACAAGTGTGCCTTGCCCAATGCTCAACGTAAAAAAGGCTTGTCCAAGAGCGATTAAAACAGCAGATGGTGTAATCAGGCTAAAATCTGGCGAAAATAAAAATGTTAAGGCCAAACCCGCATTTGGCATCATCAAGCCGTTGATCACAAGTAGAGTTAGCACGATAAATAAAATCGGCATCATCACTTTATTCCCCCTTTCAATCCCTTTTCTAACACCAAGGTATAGAACAGCCACACAAAGAGAGATGAAAATAAGGTGGAATGAAAGCCCCCAAAGCGGATGGCTCATTAAATTGTTATAATGAGAAACAGCATGCTCAGTACTTGTAAAATTGGAAATATTGCCTCTTAATGCCTCCACTAAATAGCCAAGTAGCCAGCCTGCTACAGCACTATAAAATGAACTGACAATAAAACCTGTAATAATCGTCAGTTTACCGGCTGTGCCCCAATACTTCGATTTTCCAAGCTTTTGAAAAGCTCCACTTGGGTTTGTTTCTGTAGATCTGCCAATTAAGAGCTCGGCAATAAAAACAGGAAAACCAATTAAAAGTAAGGAGACAATGTATAAAATAATAAAGGCTGCTCCCCCATTTTGACCCACTAAAAAGGGAAAACGCCAAATATTTGCAAGCCCTACAGCAGACCCTGCTACTGCAAAAATAAAACCGACTTTTGATCCCCATGTGTCTCTTTTCACTGACTTACTCCTATAATACTTGAAGGTGACTACAATATAGCTTCCCATAGTAAAAATAAAGTAAAAATTTAAGGAAGATTTAGTAGTGAAAAAAAGGAATCCACAAAATCTTTTAACTTCCATCAGCTGCGTAATTCTATTTACTTTAATCTAAAAATTTGTTATCATGTATTTACAACTATTTATTCATTAAACGAATATTAAACATTAATTATTTTGAATTAACAAAAAACCAATGTTACCTTTATATAAAATTAACATTAGAAGCGTTAAATAGAGTATATGTTAAGCGTTTAGTCTTAAGAATAATTAGTTAAATAAGAGTCACAAAATGTTACTTGTTAGGAGGATACGTTATGTCAGGACCCACTCACGTTAAAGAAGTTTATTCATGCGAGCTTTTAAATAAAAAAGGCGAGCCATCTTTTGAGCATATGCTCATCATAGAAAATCTCAATAAAGTCAAAGTTATCCAAGAAAAAATGGGCGCAGAATTGAAACCCTTAAAAGAGCGCCAAGATTTAGTGACTTTGCATAACAAGACAGTAAAAGAAATTAATATCATGATCGAGTTAGATGGCACTCTTGACTTTGAAAAATTTGAAAAAATCATCACTGACATTCGAGGTGATCTTGACATAAAAATGGCGAATGAATTAGCTGATTTAGAAAGTAAAGACCAAACTGACCCTAAGATTCAACTTCTAATCGAACAATTACCTGCAAAATATAAACCGTCATTTGATTTCCTTAGCGAAACTTTAGAAATGGGCACGGAAATAAAAAAAGGCGGTAAATTATTTACAAAAGATCAAAAAGATCGTTTGGTTGAGAATATTAGAAAAGATATGGAAGATTTAAGCGTTCTAAATGATATGCAGCTTAATAAAGTAAGTCGTTTAAATAATGAAACTTATGAATGTCATCAAAGTGCAAGACTTATGCTAAAAACTATCCATGATGCTTTTATGGCACTTATAAGAAACTGGAAATCATGATAACAGAATCAACACATAGAGAAATGGATGAGGCTCTAGCAAGAGTAGTTGAAAAAACGATAAGTGGCATTGGCTTAAAAAACCAAGAATTGTCGCAAGATCTGATTGACTCTCTTTATTCTTATGCTTATCATTTTTATCAAAACGGTAAGTACAGCGAAGCTAAGAGTTTTTTCCGTTTTTTAACATTACTCAATAAGGATCTTCCAAAATATTGGATGGGTCTTGGTGCTTGCGACCAAATGTTGAAAAACTACGCGGAAGCCATTTATTCATATAATGTGGCCATGGTGTTAAATGAAAGAGATCCTTATGTCTATTTTGTGATTGCCGACTGCTATATTGCAGACGGCCATACAGAAAAAGGAATAGAGGTTTTAGAAGAGGCTGTTCTACTTTTTGGCGATGACGATAAATATAAAAAAATAATAGCCCACATTGATGTTGTACGTCAAGCCTGGGACAACCAACAATTGGAGAATTCAGATGGGTGATAGTTACCTAGATAATTTAAAAGAAAGATTAGGGTTTGCAGTAAATACAACTCCTGAAAAATCTGAAGCGCGAGAAAAAACAATCAATCCTGTAACACCATTTCAGGTAGACACGATTGTTTCTGCAAAAGTTGCAAGCGAAGAAATACAAAAAAATTCATCTGTTAGAGAAACTTTAAGCTCTGCTGTTAGCTGGCTTTGGGGTTTAATCTACGGGCAAACCCCAAGTTCAGAACAACCAACAGGTCGTCCTATTCTTGAAGCCCCTACCATACAAGATGAAAAGGCAAGACAGAGTTTTACAAAAGAAATTTCAAATATGCAAAAACGCATATTGAGCTTAGATGACGAATACAAAGAACTTTTAAACAATAAAAATCCGGCAGGTCAAGAAGCTCTTTTGATGAAACTGCTTACAATGGCAATAAAAAACCAGCTTAAATTAAAAGAAGAAAGCGGCCTTTTATCGACTAGAAAAGTAGAATCTCATAAAAAAGATGGCCAAGAACTAAACAAAGATCAAAAACAAATACGAGATGAGCTTTCAACAATTAATTATAAAAAAGATTGGGCGCATACGATAGATGTAGCTGTTGGCGTGACTGCTGGAGCACTATTTTTAGCAACAGTTGCAGCTACAGCTGTAGCCGCAGTTGTAGCTCCTGTACTTGGAGCATCGGTTATGCCGGTTGTCAATATGGTGCTTGCAGCATCAGCTGGTAAAGTTTCCATTGCTCTTGGAGTTGCTAAATCTGGTAGTACTTTACTAAAAGGTTATACAACTGGTGTTTCTGATGAAAAGAAAAAAGAATCTTATCTTGTACAAGCCCAGCAAGAACTTGCAAAAGAGGGCGTGAAAGTAGGATTTGACGAAATGAAAAAAGCCCTGGAAGATGTTTCTACTATGTGGTCGTTATTGAGAGAAACTGCCGAAAGGCAAATGAAAGCATCAAGTGCGATGCTTAAATAATAAAAAGAAATTAACTAAAAAATTCGAATTATAAACAAAAGAGGTATTTTTATGTCAGTAAGACATGTTGAATCCATGAATTCGCAAATGGCTTATTACTCAAGCCAGCAAGACCAAGCCCGGCAAAATGGTAATTTTGAAGAGGCATTTAGTCTTTCAATTAGCCATAGCATCTTGCAGAATAGAAATTCTGATAGATTGCGCCATAACGAACATCTTGATTTAAGAGATGATCGTCAAAAGAAAGTTAATGATTATGCATCAACTTTTCAAGGCTTTGGGATGAACCAAAATACAAGCATGACTATGGTACATGCGGTTGCATCTTTCCACCAAGGCGCCGGAATGGCTTTTGGTGCAATTAAAGGCTTAAAAGATGAAGGCGTTCAAAACGGACGTACTCTTTTACAGCATGCGACTGATGAGCTGAAGCGTGTTCAAGATGATCTCAAAAGTGATAATCAAAGATCACAAAGTTCAACAGCTGAGGCTATTAATATGCTTAAGCAATTAAACAGTTTGATTCATGATGCTAAAAGTCAAATGACTAGAAGTAGCACTTAAGTTTTGCTGCGTTGATCTGTAGATAAAGCCTGATAAGCGTAACGGCTATCAGGCTTTTTTTTTTGGATAAGTACTAACTGGACAAAGAGATGAAACTTGAAACTCCCAAGTTGATATTTGCCAATTCAAAATGGGCAATTGTCGCCATGCCAATCAAATTCTTGATCTTGATTAAATCAACACCCTAAGTCAGACCTGGAATGGCATATTTAACCTCAGGGCATCTAGTATTAAAAATTTTAAATCATCCAGTTTCGAACCAATTGTTCTTTACCGAGTTAGCATAAGCGCCAAAATCCATCACGAAGTGATGTTAAATAGGTAGCCGGTGGTTGAAACCACCGGAATATAAAAAAAGACCATGTACCACGGAGTGGTACTACAATAACCTGATGGTTTTGACGCTTAAGCGGTAGCGGTAAAAAAACATTTGTTTTGAAATTAAGACGAATCAAAACTGATAAAATTGGTATTTTCAAGTTCAAAAGTGTCACCCCAAGCCTGACCCCTTTACTTTGCCCAAAACTAAGAATGGCTAGGAAAGTAAAAATTTAAAAATGGGCGCTGACAAAAGAAAGCGTCAGAAAATTAAGCATTGATCTAAAAAAAAACAAAAAGAGCCAACCAATTCTTGTAAAAATTAGCTCAAACTTTATAAGTCCGGGACTTATAAAAACATCTATAAGCTTGAAAAGAATCTTGATGTTTGGCACAATAAAATTAATCTAACATGAATTTATAAAGGTTATTTTACATGGACTTTTTGCTTTCGATTATTCCTATCGCAACAAGGTTTTTTCTAATTGCAAATCCAATAGGCAACTCACCTGCAATTATTGCTTTAGTCAAAAACTTCGAGTTTAAAAGACAAAAGCAAATCATTTTCCGCGAAGTGATTATAGCCCTTTTGATTGCCTTATTTTTCCAATACTTTGGTGAAGTTTTCCTCGGGATGTTGCATATTCAAGATTACGCTTTAACTTTTTGCGGTGGTATCCTGCTATTTTTAGTGGCTCTACAAATGATTTTTACAGAACCTCAAAATGAGACCAAAAACGAATTAAAAACCGAACCGTTTATTGTTCCAATTGCAACTCCCATATTATCTGGTCCTGGGTTAATGGCAATGATTATGCTTAATTCAAGGCTTGAAAATAATCATTTAAAAATCACTTCTGCAATTTTACTCTGCTGGGTTGTCTTATATTTTGTTCTTTTTGTAGCTCCTTATTTGCAAAAATTACTCGGTCAGCGAGGACTTGTCGCACTTGAGCAATTAATGGGTATGATTCTAACGTTTATGGCGATGGGTATGATTGTTAATGGTGTGACCATTTTTTTAAAAACGTTTAACTAAGTAAAGGCTTTATGGAATTAGATACATTATCATTATTTTCAATCACTGTAGTATTATTCATTATCATGGATCCTATCGGAAATATTCCGGCTTACATGAGTCTTGTAAAAGATTTAGAGCCTGCAAGACGACGCTTTATTCTTATCCGAGAAATGTTAATTGCCTTGGCATTCATGGTAACTTTTAATTTTATTGGAGAATATATTTTTTCAGTTTTAGAGCTTTCAGATACAGCAGTTATGCTCTCATCGGGATTAATCTTATTTTTGACAGCTATCAAAGTATTGTTTCCTGCACAAAATAGCTTAAGAATGAATTTACCAAAGGGTGAGCCTTTTATTATTCCGTTAGCAATTCCTCTGATAGCAGGACCTTCTCTTCTTGCTACAATTATGCTTTATGCTCGTATGGAAACGAGTATCGCAACCATGATAGCAGCCATTTTCATTTCATGGGTGGTGGCTTTATTAGTGCTTTTAGCAGCTCCCTTCTTTAAGCGTTACCTTGGTAATAACGGTTTAATGGCTTTAGAGCGACTAATGGCAATGGTACTTGTCATGCTGGCAATTCAGCGCTTTATGGAAGGCATCCAAACGTTTGTAGATTTAAAATCATGGGTTGCTTAAAAAATATCGTTTTGACGATTGCCTATGACGGTACAAACTATAAAGGTTGGCAAAACGTAAAATCTTTGCCAAGCATAGAAGAAACTCTAGGAAATACTTTAGAAAAAATTATTCATTCTAAAATCACACTACAGGCAGCAAGTAGAACTGATGCGGGAGTGCATGCGCGATCGCAGGTTGTCAATTTTTTTTCTACAACAAATATGCCCTTAGAGGGGGTTAAAATGCGGTTAAACCGGTTACTCCCCTTTGATATCTCTATCCTGAACATTCATGAAGGCTCTCTTGATTTTCACCCAACTCTTGACTGCTCTTCTAAAGAATATCATTATTACGTTTGCAACAGCCGGATCCAGATGCCTCATCAAAGATTATATTCCTGGCATTTCCCCTACCCTTTAAACTTTGAGGCCATGCAACAAGCAGCAACCCTTTTAACCGGGACTCATAATTTCGAAGCTTTTTGTAACATTAGAAAGAATCATGCTTATGAGGATTATGTCCGGACTGTAAGCTCGATCCAAATTGAGCAATTGGATGAGAGAAGAATTTGTTTTAAGATAAAAGGTAACAAATTCTTGTATAAAATGGTTCGCAATCTAGTCGGGACGATACTTTTTATCGGTTGCGGTAAATTGAGTATTGAAGAGCTTGAATCTGGTTTAGAAAATAAAGATCGCAAGCAAATAGGCATGACAGCAAAAGCTCATGGACTGACCTTAGCACACATCTATTACTCTTAAAAAACTAAGCCTTAAAATAAATAAAACCTTAACAATCACTTAATAGAATCTATACAGTGAACCCTTATAATTAACTTATAAAATTAAAAAAAATAAGGGTCAAACTCTATGTACAATTTATCACTACCAGAAAGAGCCGCATTTACTGATCAAAATAATAATGCAACGGCTGAAAATTTTAATCAAAAGGCAACCTCTAATTATTGCTATTCAGATATTGAGGATTTAAAATTTACAGCAAAAGTTTTGAAGTCTGTAGATTTTTTTACTAATTCAACAATAAAATCTTTCGATAGAAACGTCTTTAAACCTCATTTTTTTCAAGATTTACCATTTGTAAATGTAAATTGCAGAGCAGAAATATTTTCTACTGAAGATAAAACATTGGTAAATCATTCTATTATCAGATTAGTGGTAAATCAAAAACCTCTAGTTATGACACTTGCAAATAATAGATTTATTTCTAATATGAATCAAAAAAAAACTAAAAATTTTTCTTTTGAAAAACTTGCAGAACTATTAAAAAATGAACATGCAAATTATTCGAATATTTCTAAAAGTCAATTTCAAATAAAAGATCTTTTAAGAAAAAATGAAAACAGCCAAATTTTGATAAAGAAACAATTTTTAAATAGCAAAGCTTGCCAAAAAGCTGATAAGCTTGCACTCAAATTCTTAGATAAAACTTGGAATCTGACCCAAGAAATGAATGATACCGGTTTAAAAAGTGATGATATTGATTTAATAAAAAAACATTCCAAAGGGACTTATCTTTTACCAGAATTTCTACAAAACATAAAAGTTGCACAAAATGCTACAGTTATAGGCTTGAACCACAAATCCATTATTGATGGTTTAACACCAAATCTTGAATGCGAAGATTATATGGATGCTTATAAACGTATTTTTAATGACTTTAAGCGTAATCCTGATTTTTTAAACAAACTAACTGCAGAGAAACATGAAATTGTTTTTGTTGTGCCTCATAAGCTATTTGGGGATAAAGAAGGGGTGACTGGTGAGGAAATGAGATGGTTGTTAGATAATCCAGATGCTATGGAAAATGTTCACTTTGTTTTTTCAGCATATAAAACATATTCAAATAAAGAGATTAATTTAATCGAATTAAATGATTATGATTTTCTGAATAATAATGGGATAGTCACAAAAAATCACGCTACTGAGTGGTATACGGAGTATTTAGTAGATCGCCTCTTTAAACAGATCCAGGCAAAAAATTTTTTACCTAAAGTTGAAGTAAACCTTAATCTGAATCAAGATTTAATAAGATTAACTGAAAAAGTAGATGCGTTAAAAAATTGCCTTGTAAATAAAAGTGTTAAGGCTGATTTAAAGCAGATAACATCAGGGGTTTCAGAGACTATTAAAAAAGAGGCGATCTTCTTAATGGGTGCTGCAGGTTCAGGGAAAGGAACTGTTAGAGATTTGATTATTGAAAGTAATAGCGATAAGAAATATCTGATCATAGACCCAGATCTTATTAAAGATTCTATGCCAGAGTATTTGATAGCCCAAGCTAATGGTCAATCAAATGCTGCAACTTTACTGCACAAAAAAAGTGTTGAGAAAGCAAACAAGCTATATAAAAAAACTTTAAATCAAGACGTGAATGTAATCTACGATTCAACTGGATCAAGAAAATGGGATTATAAAGAGAATATGGATGCTGCAAAAAATAAGGGGATGTCTGTTGAGCTCATCTATGTTAAAGCAGATGTTGAAACTTGTAAATTAAGAGTTAATGATAGAGCCCAAAAAACAGGTCGTTTTGTCCCGAATACCACAGTTGAAGATACCCATTTTTATGCTCAAGAGCATTTTAATAAGTTATCTAAACGTGCTGATGGTGTAAAAATTTATGACAACAATGGCGCAAAACCTATACTTAGCTAGTATGCAAGATTGATCCACCCAAAACTCCTGAAGGGAGTTATGGCAACTAGCCCGGGGTGAGCGCATACCTCTACCCACATCTTTTTCTTGACAAGAATATTCCTAAATATGGGGGAACAAGGGATTGTTATTGCATCTAGTTTGACGCTTACGTCCTTGCAAAGCTCGCGCTTTAAGTCACTACGGGCTAATTTCAGTCGCCTTGCCGCAAGCTCCGGGCTATAAAAAATTACGTCAAACTAGATGTAATAACAATCTTTCGTTTTTAGGAAATATTCTTGTCAAGAAATAGATGTGGGTACAAGTATGCGCAAACCCTTAAGGTATTTGCTTTTTTTTTAAACAGGATAATGGGATTTTCAGGATGTTAAAAAACTCTTAAAAAAAAATATAACATAATTATTTAGATATGGCTGTTTAGTATCCTTAAAATCCTATTATCCTGTTAAAAAACTGAAAACCTTGAGGTTTATAATTTTTATTCTTTCTCCGCTTAATAGCTTTAAAAAGGAGATTATTGATTACCGGCTATCCCAAAAAACCTTCCGAAAGGCTCCACAAAAATCAAACACGAAATTTTGTAATATTTCACTTTCGCTTTCATTTTTGATATGATATTATGAACTTTTCATGTCAAAATAAAAGTAAACAAGAGGATTTAAGGCTAAATGCAGCGCAAAGAATTTTCCTTAAAAGAAATAGCTCAGCTAACAGGGTCTATATTAGTTGGAAATCCTGAGGTTCTTATCGCCCATGTATCAGATCTTGAAAATGCAGGGCCAAACGATGCCTCTTTTCTTTCAAATTGCCGATATGAACATGCAATGAAAATTTCTAAAGCGGGTGTCATTTTTGTTCAGGACAATACTTTTGTAAACACTGATAGCAATTTTCTTATTAACGAAAACCCCTCACGCGCTTTTCAACAGCTGATTGAGCTATTTCACGGAAAAAATCTAAAATTAACAGCGTTTGAAAATGTCCATCCTTCTGCTATTATTCATGAAGGTGCTACATTAGGCAAAAATATTCAAGTCGGCCCTTTGGCAGTTATTGATGGGAATGTCTCAATTGGCGATAACGCGCGAATAGGAGCTGGTTGCATCATTGGTCTTGGTACTTTGATCGGAAAAGATTGTATTTTACACCCTCGCGTAACAATCCGCGAAAATTGCGTTATTGGCGACCGTGTTGTGATACAACCAGGAGCTGTTATTGGCTCTTGCGGATTTGGCTTTACCACCGACAAAAATGGTCGCCATACAAAACTTAATCAAATTGGTAATGTTGTCATCGAGGATGATGTAGAAATTGGTGCTAATACGACAATTGATCGTGCAAGATTTAAATCTACAACAATTAAATCAGGGACAATCATTGACAATTTGGTACAAATTGCACATGGTGTTGTCATCGGTTGCCAAAATATTATTGTTTCGCAAGCCGGCATTGCAGGTTCTACAGAAACCGGTAAACACGTAGTGATTGCAGGTCAAGTGGGTATTGCAGGTCATCTCAAAATATGTGACGGTGTCATGATAGCAGCCCAAAGCGGAGTGACAAAATCCATTACGAAACCCGGGAAATATGGAGGCTTCACAGCAATTCCTCTTAGCATATTTAATCGTAATCATGTCCACTCGCTTAAGCTCGATAAATACGTCAAAGAAATCAAAGAACTTAAAAATAGACTGTTCCAACTAGAAAATAAATAAAACGATTTTTCTCTAAATTGCTGTATTATTAATAAATTCAATTTGAGTTAATTTAAAAAAATTACCATACTCATTTTTTAATTTTTATTGAACAAAAAATGAGATTTATGTTATAACTAGTTCAACTAATTAAAAAATGAGCTTTATATAATGAATGTAACAAACACCTATACAGTTTCTCAAAAATACACTCATATCAATACAGATGAAGAGAAATTTGATGGTCAAATGGAAGTTGAGGTATTTAAAAAAATCGAGCAGCAAAATCCTAAGTATTCAATATTTAAAATCAGCTACAGCTGGGGAAATGCTCTTAGAGAAGCTATATCATCGAGTAATAGTGATTTGATTAAACATATTGTCAAATGCTGTGGAAAGCAGATATTCAGTTACCATGGCATGGGAGGACTCGTACCCCTTTGTTACTCAAAAAACGCTGGAATTACACAATTATTGATAGATTTAGGCGCTGATGTAAATATTAATTTTGATAAATTAAATGGAACTATCTCACCTCTTCAGAATGCATTAATTTATAGTAAAACCGACAGAGATAAAAGGCAAATTGCTAAATGTTTATTAAAAAATAAAGCTAATCCTGAAAAATTTAATATTAGGTATAAAGACATTATTGAAAACATACAAAATGAAATAAAATTTGAAAGAGAATTTCCCCTTAAAGGAGCTTCTTTAATGTTATCACTAAAACTAAAAGATTCTACCTTTTCAAAAATGCAAATCCCGTCTGAATTGATAGGTTTAATTTTTCAAAAAATGATAGATTCAGCATATCTAAATTTTGAACCCCAACAAAAACCCTTTATTCAAGAGAAAACACATTTTTTTCTAAACGACTTTGTAAAGCTCGATAATTTTGTCTAAAAAACAATACGTCAACTAATATGGCATGTTTTAGCGGATTGGAATTTCCAAATTGCAGAGCAAGTGGCTGTCTCGTGAGCGTCAAATCGACCCATCTTTAAATCTTTAGTTTCCTAGTAACACATGTCAAACCTGACAAACTTAGACTCCTGATCTTATATTATTATGAAAGAAACAAGATGTAATCTTTTTCTAAATTCTTTTTGCTTGTTTCATATTGATAAAGGCCAAGAATTTCTTCATTTTTTTTGGTTGATTTAATCAAATTTATCGTCGATTCGATATCTGATTTTTTATTTAAATGCGAAATTTGATGTTCTAGATCTTGAGTCTCCAAGGCTTTATAATTCTCATCTAAATTTTTCACAACAGTCTTCAGATTATCGGATTTGGTTATGTAGGTATTGAGTAAAGCTTTTAAATTGTTAATTTTTAAATTTAGACTAACCTTATCTTGACAAGCGATCTCAAGTTGCAAATCTTTAAATTTCTGAAATAGCTCATTTTTATTTTTTTCATGAGATATGAGACTTTTTTCTGCATCTTGCTTTTTTGCTTTTTCATTAAGGGCTTCATTTATTCCTTGGGCTTTACTATCATGTGACAAATATTGTTTATCAAGCTTAATAAGTGATAACACTTTTTCTAGTTCCAACCTTGTAGCTTCACATGCGTCTTGTAATTTTAAGGTATTTTCGTTTGAAAAGTTAGTGAGTTTATCCTGATTTTTTTTGATTTCTAATTCGGTTTTTTCAACGTCTGATAATATTTCAGTCAATAAAGTAGCACTCTTATTTTTTTCAATTTCGGCTGCCTTTAATTTTTCCGTATATGTGGAGCGAATATTATTTAAATTATTTAGATCATTCAAATTTGCTTTTTCAGATAATTCTGCTTTCTGTCTAATTAATTTTAATTCGTTATCATAAGTTAATTTAAAGCCTTCATAGCAGCCTTTACGTGTAGCCAAAAATATTGACTGCTCATTTGGTAGCAAGTCATATGTTTTAATAATATCAAGAATTGGAAGATGATTTCCCTCTACTAACCCCTTATAATTTTCTCTTAAGAATTTAAAAATTAAAGATTTTAAATTTTTTGAATCTTTTGAAATTAGCTTGAAGTTAAAAATGGATTCGCCATAAATCTTTAATAGCTCATCAAAGGCACTAACAGCTTGAATTTCATTTTCTAAAAGTAGAACCATTTCAGAATGACTCTCTAAGATATTTAACTCAAAACAGCGCTTATAGCTTTTTAACACCTCGCAAATTTTAAAATCTTTAATTTCAGTCAAAGTTTTTTCTTTCCACATCTCAACTTTAAATGGTGAAATTTTAATTTTTTCTTCAAAAACAAGAGAATCCTTATTCAATATATCAATCATTTTCATCTCAGTCCAACGTGTCTTATAGCAGTCATCCATACTCATGTGCCATATTTCTGCATGCTTATCTAAACCTGCAATTTTTTCTATTTGGCATGTTTTAATGATCTTACTGAAAGCTTGAAAACATTCTTCTTTTTTCCAATCTTCTAGATGATTGGAGGACAAAACAACCACTCCATGTTTTTCAACAAATGGCAAGTAATCCATTTTTTTTGCATCGTTTGTGATTGCTTTAGTAATATTCAAATCATTAATCTCTAAATATTTAAAAATAGAGTCATAGTGGTACATCTTTTGGTAAGGTACTTTTAAGCATATTTCAGAAAGTACATGTTTAGAATGCTCATTGCATTGCAACAATAATTGATAAGCATTTTCACCATTTCTATCTTCAAATTCCACGTAATCTTTTGCGTTCGACGCTTCTTTAAATAAAATAATTCGATACAGTTCAAATTCTAATATTCCTAGGGCTTTAAATTCTTTTACAAAAGTTTTTTGTATTTCTAGCAGCCCTTTAGACTCATTTCCAATTTTTTTTAACAATTTAAATTTTATATTAGCTGTTGTTTTATCTCCAAAAGACCAGGCAGGAAAAATTTCTGTTGTGTGTTTGTTAATAAAGTCATCATAGGTACAACTAACAGCATCTTGTTCTAATCTGTTTTGAATCTTATCAACATTTATTTGAAGTGCTGGGTAGTCTTGCATCGATTTTTCATTAATCATCAATAGGTAAGGGCTATCTAAGAATTTTTTCTGTATTGTGATTAGAGTTAAGGGATCATTTTCAATTAAGGTACGGACGCTATTATCTCCATTACGTTCCTTAAAATTTGCGTAGGTTGTGATCTCGTGAAGTTCTTTTGAAAGAATAATACTTTGAATTTCTTCATTTGTAATTTCAAATTCTTTACAATCTTTCTGATAATCTTTGATAGATTTAAGAAGCCCGTCTGATTTTTTATTTTCCAGCTCAGTTAAGAACATCTTTTTGATCACTACTTTTTGATCCTGGTTTAAAGCTAAAAGGTCGATACGACTATGTTTAGCCCTGAAATCAAAATAATTTATTTTACCCTCTAAAACATCTGTAATTTGCTCATTCATTGCTAAGCTAAGGAGATGACTTTCCTTAATATTAAAGAGTTTGATTTCTGTAGCAAACCTTGAAGATATTTCTGCAGTCGAACATTTTAATTTGACTAAATGCTTAATGAATAAAGATCCGAGCTCAAGCTTCTCATCTCCTGAAAAAACATTAAGACTTTCTTTGCCATTTCTTGCAATAAAGTGTTCATAGGATGGACAATTTTTTAATTCATAGTAAAGAAGGTTACTTAAATCTTCGTTTGATAAAATTTTATAAAGTTTGATTTCATCCCTATATTGATCCATCACTTGGCTATACGATAATTTTCTATTGCTAATATCCAAAGCTATTTCAATACCTTTTTTAGCTCTAAATTCAGGGTCTATCCAAAAAGTTTTTTTGTAGAAGCAAAAAATGGCAGTTGCTGCACTCATGACAGTCATTATTGCAAGTCCAAGAGTGACATTTATCACAATTTGAGGGGCAGCTACAAAATACAAGCTTGCATAAATGGTACCGCAAAAGGAAAGTGCGCTAAGCGCAGCAAAAACCTTGCCTACAGAGCGACATACCTTTTCTTGATTGTAAAAATGCGGTTTCAGATTGGTGTGATATTTCTTAAGTGATTCTAATACCGTATTTTTGTTTTGAGTCCAGTGATTGCAAGAAAATGGGCTTGTTGCTTGCTGCATATTAAATCTCTTGTTTTGGTTTTTAATTTTACTATTCTAATAAAAATGTATTAAGATCATATTAAGATTCTTAATTTTCAAAAATAAAAATGCTTTGTATTTTTTTAAGCTCTTGAAGCTTTGATTTCTTCCCAAGCGTCGATATAAAGCCGAATGTTTCCTCCAAGATCCTGAATGGATTCTGATTTTTCAAGAAATTCTCTTGGCGGAAATAATGCAGGATTTGCTCTTAATTCATCACTTAATAAATCAAAGGCTGGCTTATTGGGGCTAAGATAAAAATTAGCTTCCATGTTTTCAGCTGCAACATCCGGCAAAAGCAAGAAATTAATGAAAGCATGAGCTAATTCAAGCTCTGATGCATCTTTTGGAATCGTCACATAATCGCAAGAAAAAATACCCCCTTCAGATGGCAAACTTAAAACAACATTTGGCTCTTCATCACTTATTTGCATAATATCGCTTGAGTAGCCCTGTACAACCAAATATTCAGCACTTGCAATTCCGTTTTTATACTGTTCGCTCTCAAATTTGGCTAGATTTTTCTTCCATTTGATTACATCTAAAACCGAAGTATCGAGTTCTTGTTTTTCTGTAGTATTGATGCTAAAGCCATTTACTAAAAGAGAAGCTCCAAGTACTTCCCTCATATCATTAAGCATGGTCATCCGCCCTTTTAAATCAGATCTTGTAAAAACATTCCATGATGGCACAAGATCTTTAACCTTATCTTTTCTATAACCAATAGCCGTGTAGGTTATGGCATAGGGGACTGAATGTTCGTGAGGTGCTTCATTTAATATATCAAGGAGTGTAAAATCGAGGTTTTTTAAATTTGGGATTAACGATTTGTCTAATGGTTGCAGCATATTTTGATGCTCCATCACCTGCAGAATGTACCCTGACGGAAATATTAAATCATAACCTGATGCCCCGCTTTTTAATTTGGCATACATCGATTCATTTGAATCATAGGTGTCGATCACGACTCTGCAGTTATGTTCATTTTCAAACCGTTCTATTAATTTCTGCTTAACAAAATCGCCCCAGATATAGATGTGCAAAAGTTTTTTATCTGAATTACAGCTGGTTAGAAGGAAAAAAAAAACAAGACAAAAAGTCAAAGTGCGGATCATACAGATTCTTCTCCTAGTAGCTTATGAGTCAACCAAACAATGCAAAAAGTAAGAGCTAATAAAAGCGTTGAAAGTGCGTTAATTAATTGAGGCGAGCCAAATTTAATCATCCCGTAAACATAAATGGGTAATGTTGTGGAGCCAGGTCCCGCGACAAAAAAGGTTATGACAAAATCGTCGATGGATAAGGTAAAAGCTAAAAGGGCTCCAGCTAAAATGCCAGGTGTTAGTAATGGCAGTAACACTTTCCTAAAAATCTGATAGTTGCTAGCTCCTAAATCTTGCGCTGCCTCAACGAGTGCAAAATCAAAATTCTGGAGTCTTGAAAGAAGTACCATTGTCACATAACTTAAGCAAAAGGTCGTGTGCGCAATAAATATGGTGAAAAGCCCGAGTTTAATATTTAAAAAAATAAAAAAGATGAGCAAACTTATCCCCATCAGAATATCCGGCAAAATTAAGGGCGCATATATCAAGCCATAATTAAATTGTTGCAGTTTTGAATGTTTATAGCGGTAAAGTGCAAATGCTGCAAGACTCCCTAAAATAGTTGCAGCTACTGTTGAGCTTACAGCGATGATTAAAGAATTAGAAACAGCATGCCAGATTGAACGCTCTTTAAATAAATTCTCATACCATTTTAGAGTAAACCCTGACCACTCGCCACCAAAACGCGATTCATTAAATGAGTTAATCACTAAGATAACGATCGGTAAATATAAAAAAATCATGACAACTAATGTCATGATCAGAGGAAATCTGCTTTTTTTCATTGTTTCCCCCGAGTATTAGAGAGTGTATTTTTATTTGTTTGTGAAAATAGCATAATAAAAATGGTCACTGGGAATAGGACAACAACCGCTAAAAGAGCAGACAGCGCGCTTGCTTCTGGCAAATTACGGTCTACCAGGATTTTTTGAGCTATTTTATTTCCGATCATTTCGCTGTCAGTACCTCCAACAACATCAGGGATTACATAAGCGCCAATTGTAGGGATGAATACCATTAAAATAGCACTTAAAATCCCGACTCTTATCCCTGGTACAAACACCTTAAAAAACGCTTGAACTTTTGAGCAGCCAAGATCGAGGGCAGCTTCTGTCAATTGAAAATTAAATTTTGAGGCAGATGCATAAATAGGTAAAATTCCAAATGGCAAGTATGAATAGACTAAAACAAGTAAAACAGCGCCTGAATTGTAGAGTAGAAGAGTATCTGGCGCTATAATCTGTAAACTAACGAGCATTTTTTTTAAAAAGCCTTCCGGATGAAGTAATGACTTCCAGGCAAATATCCGAATTAAAAAACTGCTCCAAAACGGTATGACCACTAATAATAAGCAAATATGACGTAAAAATGGAGTGGTTCTTGCTAAAAAATATCCGATCGGCAACGAAAGTGATAGGGTTACAATAGTCGTCAAAACACTTATCCAAAGTGTTTGCCAAAAAATGGTGACAAACCTTAGGTTAAATAATCCATAAAATGTGGTAGAAGTCCAACCACTAGTAACTGTGCCGTAGATATCAAAAGGTTTAAACGCAAAGGCAATAATCAAAATTGCCGGGATTAAAAAGAAAAAAATTAACCACAAAATAGGAGGAATACTAAGATAGAGTTCATTTAAACGATGATTTTTTGACATGGATTATTCTTCCCTAAACTCTGGATTATCTAAATACCCATTTTCATTCTCATCAAAATCCCCTATTTTCTCAGATGGGATTTCTGTCAGATTTTCATCTGATGCACTATAGCGCTCTAACATGAAACCATCATCTGCATGCCAATAGAGCCATACAGTATCCTTCCAGCTGACTCTTTTGTGATCGAGTAGAAAACGGCTATGCTGCTGTGAAACGGCAATACGATGCTCCCCTATCCGAACCCAAAATTTTGTATGATCGCCTTTATAGACTATATCTTCAACTACGCCTTGAAAAATATTAGAAAAGTGTGATTCAGCAGGCTTTTCAGATGAGATCTGTATTTTTTCAGGCCTAATACTTAAGTGTACCAAGTCATTTAGGTTCAGTTGTTTATCATTAAAGCAAAGGACGTCAGGAAAGTCATCTAAAATCAACTTAATATATTCGTTATCGACTTTTTCACCAACTATCCCATCTAAAAAGTTTGTATCTCCAATAAATGCCGCAACAAAACTGCTTTTTGGAGATTCGTACAGCTCCATCGGGTTGCCTATCTGCTCAATTTTTCCATGCCTAAAGACGGCTATCTGATCGCTTACTGCCATAGCTTCTGTTTGATCGTGAGTTACAAATAAAAAGGTAATCCCCACTTCATCATGGATGGAATCTAATTCAAGGAGCATTTTTTGACGTAATTTTAGATCGAGTGCTGCTAATGGTTCATCGAGTAAAAGTACTCTTGGCTTGTTAACAAGAGCCCTTGCAATAGCAACGCGTTGCTTTTGACCCCCGCTTATCTGATCTGGCATTTTATGAGCCTGGTCTTCCATTTGAATAAGTTGTAACATTCTTTCAACTTCATATTCAATTTCAGTAACCGGTAATTTTTTGATGCGAAGACCAAACGCGATATTCTCCCAAACATTTAAATGAGGGAATAAAGCGTAATTTTGGAATACAGTATTGACAGGTCTTTTATTCGGTGGAAGATGTGTAATATCTATATTATCTAATAAAACTCTACCACTATCTGGCGTCTCAAACCCTGCAACAATTCTTAGGAGTGTTGTTTTGCCGCAGCCACTTGGCCCAAGTAAAGAAAAAAACTGACCCTTTTCGACTGCAAAAGACACATTATCAAGCGCTTGCACGTTTCCATATTTTTTAGAAACATTTTCAAAAATAATTGATTCTGCCATTTTTTCTCCGAATACAAGGCTTCTACTTAATCTTTTTATATTAAAAAAGAGTTTACATTTTTATACTTTTAAGACTATGTACTAACATATAGGATGGAGGTGTTTATGAGTACTATTATGTCGATTTTTTTAGGTTTTTGTGCTATTGTCCTGATTGGTTTATTCTGGTTAATGAGTGTTTATAATAAACTCATTAATTTGCGAAATCAAGTGAAAAATTCTTGGAGCCAAATAGATGTACAATTGCAACGTCGTTATGATTTGATCCCTAATTTGATTGAAACAGTCAAAGGGTATATGAACTTTGAAAAAGGGACACTCGAGGCTGTCATCAGTGCTCGTAATCAAGGAGCTGCTGCAAGAGAATCTATCAAAAAAAGTGGTGAGCCCCCATCACCTGAGGCTATGAGTCAAATTCTTGGTGCAGAATCAGCTTTAAGAAGCTCAATCCCTCAAATCTTTGCTTTAGCTGAAAGCTACCCTGATCTTAAAGCCTCAGAAAACATGAAAATTCTTCAAGAAGAGCTATCAAGTACTGAAAATCGTATTGCTTTTGCAAGACAGGCCTATAACGATCAGAGTATGATTTATAACACGACTCAAGAACAATTCCCGGCTTCTTTGGTAGCTGGTGCGTTTGGTCATAAACTTGCCGAACTATATGAAATTCAAGATCAAGAGGCTAAGAAGCCAGTGAAAGTCAGCTTCTAATTTGCTCTCTTAAAGTTATTTAACTTAGAGTTTTAGGTGGTTTTATGGCGATGAATTTTTGGGAAGCACAAAGGCGAGCCAAGTCAAGAACGACATTGTTCGTCTCTATTTTCATTATATTTACGCTTTTTATTGCCACCTCGGTTGAATTTATTTTAAGAAACATATCAGAAAGTAATTACAATCCGACAGTGCCTTGGGTCGGTTTGATTTTTATTGGGGTTACATTTTGTGTATCCGGTTATCAATATGCGAGATTTCAGCTTCAGGGTGGTAAATATTTAGCTGAAGCATTAGGAGCTCAGCTTGTGGACTCCAAAACCACAAATCTAAAAGATATCCAACTACTAAATATAGTCAATGAAATGGCAATCGCTGCCTCACTACCAGTACCTCCTGTATACATCTTAGAAGTTAATGACATCAACGCTTTTGCAGCAGGTCTTGGGCCTGAAACTGCCATTGTAGCAGTTACGAGGGGGTGTCTTAATTTGCTATCACGAGATGAGCTACAAGGAGTTATTGCGCATGAACTTGGCCACATCTATAACGGAGACATGAAAATCAGTATGCGGCTTGGTGCATTGGTGATGGGGTTTTATATTGTCTTTGTATTAGCTTTAAGGCTTCTTCAGTTTAGTCCGATAGAAAGAGATGATAAAAAAGGACCTAATGTTTATTTGATTGCACTTGTCTTGATGGTAGCTGGTATTATTACCTACTTTTTTGGCTCCATCTTAAAAGCCTCTGTCAGTCGTGAGCGTGAATATTTGGCAGATGCTTGCGCTGTGCAATTTACAAGAAACCCTGATGGCATTGCAAGTGCTTTAAGAAAAATTGCAAGCAGATCAGGCTCTGATATGCCAAAAGAGGGAATGGCTTTTTCTCATATCTACTTTGATGATAGAGGCTCTCTATCATCACTTTTTGCAACCCACCCACCTATTGAAAAGCGAATTGCCATGATCGAGGGGCTTGATTATTTGCCTGACGAATGGAAGAGAGACATCCCCACCAAGCATCAATAACACGTATTAGACGGTTATTGTCCGTTTGTCTAACAGATTCGTGTAAAAATAAATGGCATTGAATAATTTTTACGCGAACCTTTTCCACAACTGGAGACTATTATTAAATGGGTTCGAAAATTGATTTATTGATCTTATAATTAAGGTTGCTTATCGAATAACTTGAAGGTAAAAAGGGATGGAAATCATTATTATAAAAACTACAATCGTTCATAAGCGCTTCTAGCACAACTTGATATCGCAATTTTGTTAATTTCTCATCAATTCCTTGTATCTTACCAAGAGCCTCTACCATTCCAAATGCGTTTGAAAAAGCACAATTTGTACTGTTTCCTTGAGGGGGGTAAGCGATGGTGAATGTTGACCTTTATTGAAAATAGGTTCCGAGGATTTAACAGTATAATTAAATAACTTACTTATTTCAATCAAAGGGAATTTTTCATCTAACATGGAACGAATCTGCGTTAAAGCACATTCTTCGCTTAATTCAGTTTTAAGAAAAATGTTTGGTTTATTCACCTAATTTAAATTAATTGGGACTTGTTGTTTTACCACAATGATCTGGGTCCGCCCCGGCATGTCTTATTGAAAAATAATCCAAAGGATTTGTACGATCTCTTAGCGTTTGAAGCCCGATGACATTTGCAAATCCTTCATCAAATAATGACCCAACAAAACCACCTAAAATATAAGCATTAAGAGCCATAAAAACCTTTTATTTAATAATTAAACAATAATATATTTATATTAATTACTAATGATTAATTTTATTATTATTTAAGTCAGTTGATTTTCGATTTTCGATTTAAATTGACATCAACCATCTTCTGAAGTATCAAATGAAACAACTACAAATGCCAAAAAAAAGGAACTATCAATGATAACATATTTAAAAAAATCTTACACAGCTCTTATAGATATTGGATCGTCTCTAGATTCTGCTTTTCTTTTATTGATTCGTCTTGTCTGGGGCTATTTATTTTTCAAAGCAGGAATGGGAAAGCTTGAAGATATTGGTTCTGTAACTGATTTCTTCTATTCGCTAGGTATTCCATTTCCTGAATTAAACGCGTATCTTGTTGCATATATTGAAACTATTGGGGGTATATGCTTGATGGCAGGATTTGCAACTCGTTTGGTTTCTTTAGTTTTAATCGTTATTATGGTTGTTGCGTTTTTGACAGCCCACATGGAAAATGTAAGAGCCATATTTTACGATCCGACAGAATTTTTTAAAGCATCCCCATTTACTTATCTTTTCGCTTCCTTGATTACTTTTATTTTTGGTCCGGGCTTTTATTCTTTTGATCAAGTGATCGAAAGTTTCAGCAAATCAAAAGTAAAGTAATTTTTTTAACTTTTCCCTTGTGTTTATTTTCTTAGTGGATTAGAAAAAAAATATACTCATCATTATTTAATATGAAATTTTTCTCATATTGAATAGCGATGAGATATACTTAAAGGGGCGTCCTGATGAAACAACAAATAATTGAAAAATGGAGTTTAGCTTTCGCAGCGGCTCTATTTTTGATTAGCTTTATTATTATTTACACAAATACTTATAAATTCTTGGGTAGCTTAAGCGCTGCAATGCTTAGTGCGACCCTCGGCTGGGTTTCGTTTGTTATTATCCGCCTCACAATACTGGCTTTAAAAAAATAGGTTTTCCTATGACGGTTTTTTGCAGGAGTCTTTTTCTTTTAACTTGGTTTTTTACAGCGACTATTTTTTCAGTAAATGTACTGAACGCTAAAGAACAGCAAGAAAAAAAAGTCAGGGAATACATTAAACCATCAGATGTATCAGATGATGTTTGGAGCGAAGTTAAGCCTTATCTTTTACCCTTTGATCATCCCCTTAAAAATAAATTAGACAAATTATTTACTACTTTTCGTGTGACTGACAACCCTGCCACAGTAAAAAAAGCTGGCTTTTTACGTTCAACACCTGCAGCTTTTAGCAATGCGATTGTTTCAAGAAATGAAAATTTAAGCGGATATTATTTTAAGTTTTACCACGATCATCAACAAATTGACGTTGAGTCCAAACAATGGATTGATAGAGCATTTGAGGCTCGATCTCTCAAAAAAGCAATCAAAGATCATGGATATCAAAAATACTTTAAAGTGCCTAAAAAATGGATTTATTTAATCCCTGATAACCCTCAATCAACCGGCCCTTATCCTAAACATTTTATCTTGATCGCAACAAAAATAAATACTACGAAGGGTCATATAAATAGGTTCAAATGGCAAACGGAAGTGTCTCGCAAACTCCTAGATGCTGTCTGGATTATTAATCAGCAAGAGGGTCTTGTAGATTCTTGCGTTGGCCATAATCTACCTTTTACAAAAGATAATAAATTAGCTTACATTGATCTTGAGCAACATCATAAATGGCCAGTCCCCTTTCATCGGCTTAACGGTTATTTAAACCCTGAAATGCAAGATTATTGGAAAAAACTGATCGATAATAATGGGCCTTAAATAAAATTTTTATTTAAAAAAATTAAGCCTAATGTTAGAAATCTTTTGAAAAGCGATTGGAATGCCTTTCGCTAATCTTTTTTAACTCTTTTCAAAAGAGGTCTTTTATGAATACATCTTTAGTATCAAAAAATTATAATACTGAGCCTATTTCTAAAATAGTTGACTACTCACAAAAAATCGACTCGAATCGTATTAATGCTAGTTCATGGAAAAATCGTTATGAAGAATGTAATGACAAATACCTAAAACTAGAAGAAGCTAATAAATTACAAGAATTTACTATCAATTTATTGAATAAAGAAATTGAAGATTCAAAATCTACTTATTCTTTAAAAATAGAAGAAGCTATTAAGTTAAACAGTAACGAAATCTCAGAAAAAAATCAGTTAAAAAACCGTATAACTGAGCTTAAACTCAAATTAGCTATAATGGAGCCAGATCTTTCAGGTGTGTTTAAACCTACAAAAAGTGATATGTCTCAAACACTTATTGATTTAAAGCCATTGTTAGAAAAAGTTGCAAGTTTACATTTAAGAATAACCTCAACAAGAATTAGTGTGCACACAACATGTGAATTAATTTGGAGCAGACAAGCAAATCAAGTTAATTTAAAAGCTTCATTAAATGAAAATGACCTGACTTACAATCCATTAGTTAGCGAATATCTTGAACTAAGCCCGAAAATTAAAAATGCTTTATTAGACCTTGATGAAAAAATTAAGAATGCCACGCATTTAGACGTTTCGCAGGCTGCTGTAAATTGCATGTCGGCAATGAACGATTTACCTTTAATTTTAGTTGAAACAAATAAAAAGAATTTTAAAACACTTCTTCTTGAATGTACCAATGTATACAATAAACTTGATAAAGATTTAACGCATATCAATAAACAATATAATGAAGCTACAAATTATTTAAATAAAATAGATCATAATCATGGTTGCATTAAACACAGCACGTGGGGAATTGAGCACGCGGGGAAAGTGTTTAGATACTCACCAACAAATCCGACTTATAAATTTGATACTGAAAAAGAAGCTGTAAGGATAGCGTTAAAAGCAGCAGAAAAAAAAGCAAATAAATTAAAAGCCACATTGGAAGAAGCAGACAAAAAAGTAGCTGAAACAGTAGGTTTAAAAGAGCTTTAATATTAACGATTTATAAGCCACATTTTTTTGTTAAATTTTGATGATAAAGTGTGGTTTATTATTTCAATAAAATGTAGTGTTTGATAAACATATTTTTAAAGAAGGATATTATTCTTCTTATGTCTTAACAAAATAAATTCTTACCTTGGAGTGCGTCATGATAAATCAAAGTGGAATAAACAATCAAAATTCTTTAACTACAGAGAATTGGATACAGCAAAAAAATAACAATCGGAACCATAAAAAACAAAATAAAGTTACATATTCATCACCAGCCAAAGATCTTTATTACAATAAAAAAGCTACTGAAAATACAGCTGTAAAAAATTCTGAAATGGCTCTTGCAACCGCCCTTCAAGATTTAGCATTAGCACAAAAACAAGTTAAGGCATTAAACAGACAAATTAATAATTTCAACCAAAAAGAAATAAATTTAAACGGTGCCCTTCAAGATGTAGCTCAATTAAAAAACGAGAACGAATCGTTGAAAATTCAAGTAGAAGAATACGCTAAGAGCAAGTTAGAAAATGAAAAAGGTATTCACCACCCAAACAGAAGCGATTTATCGAGTAGTATACAAAAATCGAATAAACTCATTAAAGATATGCAACGATTTCAAACAGGATTTGAACTCTTTGAAGGCGAATTAGTGAAAATTAATGAAAATAAAACTCCAACTCTTGAAGAGCTCCAAACAGCAATGACAACTCACGACCCTCGTTATGGTAAATTTTCAAAAACTTTTAAAGATCTTTATAAAAGAATTGAGATAGTTTCTGAAGAACTTAATAAATTTATCAAAGAAGGTAATTATGTGGCTCTACCTAAATACTATCACTCTACAATCTCTGCTAAGCAAGATCTATCAGTAGAAATACTACAAGCTAATGAGAAGATTTTCGATGAGAACTTTGTTGAATGCAAAAAATACTTATCAGTAATAACCGATGAGACATTAAAAATAAACTCAGTTTTCAAAAAAGTTAAAACCCAGTTAGATAAGATTGAAAATCGTGCTGTTTTTATAAAAAAAAATTGGAATTACAATCTATTGGGGAGCTATTATGGAGAAACAATTAGGTTAACACCTACTGAAAAGGCCTTTTTTGCTGAAGAAGTAGAAGAAGTAAAAGCTAAAGAAGATGTTTTTTTAGAAGAAAAGAATGAAGTTATTTTAGAAGTTAAAGAAGAAATAGTACTGGAAGTTAAGGCTGAGACAGTATAAATTAGATTAAAACGGTAAAACAAAGGATTCGATCATGTGGAAATGGATTATTAATGCATTAGATCGTGTTTTTGCCGTAATTGGGGCGCTTGTGTTTTCACAAGCCCCCATGTTCATGCAACAATATCAACAACAACTTGCAGGTCATGTAGCAGAGTTACAGATTCAAATCGATAAGATGAAAGCTGTTGCCATGAATTCAGGAAAAAATCTTGAGTCCTACATAGAAAAGTTTACTTCGAATTCAGATCTTGATTTTATGAGACAAGGCGAACTCATGCAGAAAATGACAGATCGTTATCGCGATTTTTCAGAGACTTTATTATCTCTTAACCAATCGTCAGCTTTTACAAGACCCTTTGTTTTTATATCTAATATGTATAGCGACATCGCAACTTCAACATTTAAAACATTTAATTTTGGTCTTGAATTTTCGTTAGAAGGGTTAATTTATGCCCTCGTCGGTATTTTCTTAGGGTTTTCTATCTTTGCCGGAATCAAAAGATTTTTCAGGCTATTTTCTAGAAGAAAAAATGTTGAGTAACCGTGTAATAAGTATTGATTAATTTTGAGGTCAGGTTTGACGCTCTGACATTTGCTAATCTTGAAACTATAAACTTTTGTGGGGTGCAAATGGTTATACTTTCAGGACTAGGAAATGTCAGAATGTCAAACCTTACCCAATAAGATTTGCGTATTTAAATGTCAGAATAGCAAAGAGGTGTTAGAAGAAGATTGTACTGTGATCCACGTCATGAAAGGCTTGAGCTATAAAACCTTTTTTCTTGAATAAATCCATCATTACCCTTTTTATATGCAAATCATACTCTGTTACATCTAACTCAAGTTTAATGATAGCATCGCAAATAAGAGGGTCGAGGGGTTTAATCAACGATTGATCAACTTCATGAGCTCGTAGCTTTCTTACACTAACTTTATGTTTTTTGCCAAATTTATCCAAATATTCAAGAGACTCTTTTGGTGGAATCATAACCCATGAAATAATTCTTTCTGTTAACATTTCATAATTTTTATCTGGAGAATCATTTTTTGTCTCCTCAATAATTTGTTTCATCCTCGATGTAATTTCTTTTAAATTAGGGAAAAAAATATTTTTTTCACAATATTCGACCATTTCTTGAGGTTTTCTACCAAGCATTTTAAGATAAATAATAGTGTGGGTGGATTCAAAATTAACCACGTAAGGAGATGCAAAAACCTCTTCATGTTTTTCTAGTATCAATTTTGAAATTTCTTGAATTAAATTATGTTGAGCATCTATTGAATTTAAAAATTCTGCAAAAGGATCTACCTTTAATAACCTGGACTCTTGAATAAAAGCAAAATGTTTGCCGAATGAGTTCTCAATGTTTTTAAGAGCTCTTGCTCTACAGAAATCAACCATTTTAATGTCTTCAATATGAAAAACTTTCCTTTTTTGACATGTTGCCAAAATAAGATCATATTGAAAAGGAAACAAAATAACGGCATCACGGGCCGCTTTTAATTCAGACTGATTTTTTTCTTTCGCTTCAAAATTTTCAAGATCAATGAGACCGATACGATATTTAATTTTTCCGTTTTTACAACTTTCGTAAATTTTGATATTGTCGTATCTTGGAATTTTATTTGAGAAATTACTCTGCATCCACTCGTTACACCCAACAATATCATCGAAGGTTGTTTGGATGATTAACTCTGTAAATTCAACCACAGCAGAATCAAAAAAATGATGATTTTGAACATAATATGCCATAGTAGACATTAGACTCCCTCTAATGCAGGGCAACAATTTTTCAACTAAATAATCACCTATTAGAGAAGCTTTTGGTATTTTAAGATATTCAAACTTATTTTTCGTAATAATCTCATGTGCTAAAACCATTTTGTTTATGCGCATTTCAAAATTGCGTAATTCTTCAGGGGCTGTTGATATCCTGACAATAACTTTATGAGATTCCACTATCCTGATGCGATCAGAACTTCGTCCCTCCAGTGGTGATGGGAATTTTTCAAGTTCTGTATTATTCAAAAACGGTTTTACATTATTGATTATTTGTGTATTTAAGTTATGATTATTTAAACTTATTGGTTCCATAATTGCTCCACTGTTGTTAAAAAAAGAAAGTTGTTATTTCTTCATCAAAAAATATTTTCGCGCAAAATCCCTTCTCTTTAAATAATAGTAATATAAGGTTGATCGTCGTAAATAAATGACGACCTGTCTGAAATTCTCGTTTTACAATGAAGTCACTAAAAAAAGAATCCATGTCTGTAATATTCTCATCATTTCGATTGAATATTTGTTTTATTGTAAAAGAATAATGTTTAGCAAAATCTTGATGTTTGAGTTTAAATAACTCATTGCATTTAAGGCCCTTAAAGCTTAATGATCTTTGTGACATAGCAGAATAGTTAGTGATTGTAGATTCACTCTTTGAATTATAAATTTTATCTTTCATAGCTTCGCAAATATCATTAAGAGAGGCTTGAAAAACACGTTGTTTTAAAAAATTTAAGGTATTTAAAGTATTTTCCCCTAGAAGTTTAAGTTTAATGGTAACAGAATTTAAGGGGTCGTTACAGCTTAAGCCTCTTTTATCAAAATTAATATCATTTGACTTCACACAGTATGTAAAATAATGACCGTAATGTTCATCACGCTTTAAAATATTTTCTGCTAACTCCTCTATCATCTGATTTTTTTGTTCAGGAGAATCTAAAAACTGTAAAAATGGATTTATAGGTAACATATCCTGAGCTAAAATAAAATCGTGTTGTTTAGTATAAATTCTATTAATAGCTGTAAAAGCCTCTTTCTTGAATGTTTCTAACTGTTTTAATTCTTCAAGATTAAAAATATATTCATTTTGACATGTTTCAATAACAATATCATATTGATAAGGAAATAACAAAATTGCATTTTTAGCAACTTGAAAAATATGATTCTCTTGTATTGGTCTGTCGTAAAAGCCCTCAAGGTCTATTAATCCAATTTTATAACGGGTTTCTTTATTTTTTTCATATCCATATACAAGGATATTATCATAACGAGGTACGCCGCAAGGCCAATTTGACTTCATCCACTTACCACAGGCAACAATATCCACCATGTTTGTTTTCATTAGAAATAGAGTAAATTCTGAAACAGCATTATCAAAAAAACTATGATGTTGAATATAATAATTCAGTGTGCTAAAAAAACCCCCCTTTATACATGGAAGGAGCTTTTCAACCAAATAATTTTTTGTCAAATTAGCCTTGGGGATTTTAATCTGTTTTAAATTGTTTGCTATAATAATATTTCTTGCACTACTCATATTGACTAATCTAATGAAAAGATTTTTTAATTGGTTGTCATCATGAGCAATACGGATTAAAACTTTTTTAGATTCTAATATCCTGATGCGGTCACAACTTTGTCCTTGACAGGCCATTGGTAATTTTTTAAGTTCTGTTTCCGTTAAAAAAGGATCAATTTCATCGATAATTTCTTTATTTAAAAAATATTTATTTTGAAATTGGTATGAATTATTTATAAAAGGTATGGGTTGCATATAAAACTTTTAAGTAGATGGTTAAAAAAATATGGTCGTACATTTATCATCGGAGAAAATTCCAGCAATGAGACCCTTTTTTTCAAATGATTTTAATAACAAAGTTTGGACCGCAAGTACATGAAGCCCTTCTTCAAATTCACTTTTAATAATCATATCGGTAAAAAATGAATCTATCTCTACTACATCCTGTTCCTCTCTTTCAGAAATGAGCTTTGCAGAAAAAGTATAGGGTTTTAAATCAATCTTACGCTTGAAATTAAACAATTCCTGGCTTATAGTTTTAACAAAAACAAGTTGTCTTCTGGCCATTAGGTAATAATCAGGAATAGATGATCTATTTTGTGAATTCGAAATTTTATATTTTATTGACTTACAGATTTTATAAAGAGATGAATCAAAAGCATTTGTTTTTAAGTACTCAAGCGTTTTTAAAGTATTTTCTCCTAAAAGTTTAAGCTTAACAACAACAGAGCATAAAGTTTTGCCGTCGCTCAATTCATTTTTATAAAAATTAATGTCTTTTGATTCAACACGATACCAAAAATTATCACGATTTACTTGATCAAGGAAAAGAATACTTTTGGATAACTCCTCAATCATTTGGGTTTTTTCTTCATGCGAATTTAGAAATTGTGTAAAGGAATCAGAAGTTAGAACAAGAAAATCACGATGCTTTGTATAAACTCTTTTAATGCTCATTAAGGCTTCATCATGATATATTTTTAAAGCTTGTAGCTGACACTTATTAAACTCATATTCTTTTTGGGAGGATTCTAGTATAATATCATATTGATAGGGGAAAAGTAAGATGGCTTTTTTAGCTGCATGAAATACATGATTGATCTCGTTTGGCTCATCTTGGAATGTTTCAAGATCAATCAACCCAATTCTATATTTAGTTATTCCATTCTTTTCTTGTTCATATACTAGAATATTATCATACCGAGGCATGCCGTTTGGCCAATTTGACTTCATCCATCGATTAGAGCCAACAATATCATTCAAAGTTGTTTTCATAAGAAATTGAGTAAATTCAGCTACCGCCTTATCAAAAAAACCGTAATTTTGAATATAGTAATTCATGGTCCCAAATAAACCACCCTTCATGCAAGGAAGAAGCTTTTCGATCAAATGGTTTCCTATCAAATTAGCTTTTGGAATTTTAAGATGTTTATAATGATATTTCTTGGTAATTTTTCTGGCAGACTGCATTTTATTAATGCGATCTCCAAGATTTTTTAGTTGATTTTCATCAATTGCTGCACGTATAAGAACATTTTTTGGTTCCAATATTCTGATACGGCTACAGCTTCTTCCTTGACATGCCATTGGTAATTTTTTAAGTTCATTTTCAGTCAAATAAGGATTAATTTCAGCAAGTAATTTAGGGTTTAGCTGGTGCGATGTACTAAACAGGCAATTTTTGTAAGAATTATTTTTGGTAGGTTCCATAAATATCCTGCTAATTAAGAGTTAAAATAATATCGTAGTAAATTTTTCATCCTTGAATACATCCGCAATAAAACCATTTTTCTTAAATAAATTTAACATCATTTTTTGTATTTCAAAGTATTTTAACCCGCTATTTAAAAGATGTTTTATAATTATATCGCGAATTTCAGGGGAAATTGGTTTTATGAGGGTTTGATCAAATTTTTTTGCCAATTCTTCGGCTGTAAATGAGTATGTATTCTTATCTTTAGTAACATTAACTATTAAACGTTCATTGTTTGAATTTAAATTAAATGTTACAACTCGCTCTGAAAGCATGTTGGGATCTGTAAAAGGGTTTTGGTTTTTAGTCATTCCAGTCGCGTTTTTCATAACCTCACTAATCTCTTTTAGCATTGGATATAATATTTCGTTTTCACAGTAGTCTAAATATTTTTCTGGAGTATCCCCCAAAACCTTAAGATAAACAATTGCGACATCCAATTTTATATCATCACGTGTTGTGTAATTATTTAAATTTATATTACCCGAAACTACTCTATAAACGTCTGCAGATCTATTTTTCCAATTAGAAATTTCTTTTCTTATCTCAAGGATAAGTTTTTTTTTAGCCTCGGGGGAATCTAGAAACTCGGTAAATGGGTCTATTTTAAGCTCGCGATTCTTAATTACAAAATCTCCATGGCTATTGTAGACTCTTGTGATGCTATTTATTGCTGATTCTTTGCAATCTTCTAAATAAATAAGTTCATTATTATTTAAAACATTTAATTTTTGGCATGTATCTATAATTACTTCGTATTGATAAGGGAATAATAAAATGATATCTTTTGCAGTTTTAAGATAATCTTTGGATTTAAAATCCTTGTAATATAATGTTTCAAGATCAATAAGAGCAATTTTGTGCTTAAGAGTATTATTTTTAATTTTTTCATAAAGTAAAATGTTATCATAGCGTGGAACACCTTGAGGCCAGTTACTTACCATCCAACCGGAATTACCAACTATATCTTCTAAACATATCTGAAAGAGAAATTTTGTAAGCTCAATAACCGGTTGGTCAAAAAATTGTTTGTTTTGCATGTAATAGGCAATTGGTGCCATCTGGCAGTTAGTAGTAATTGGAATAAGGGTTTCAACCAAATAATTTCCGGTTATTGTAGCTCTTGGGATTTTGAGATGTTTAAAATCATTTTTAATAATGAGTTCTCGGCCCCTTACCATTTGCTCTTTTCTAAATGTGAGATGGTTTCTTTCAGCCCAATTTTCAGCTATTCTGATAAGAACTTTTTTTTCTTTTAATTTTCTCATGGAATGACGGCTTTTACCCTCATCTGGGGTTGGTAATTTATCAAGTTCATTATAAGTCAAATAGGGCTGAACCTCTTTTAAGAGTTTTGGTTTAAGCCCATGCTTATTATTAAGTTGGTCATTAGAAGAAAGGGAAAAGAAAGATGAATTTGTAGATTCCATATTTGCACATTTTTTAATTAATAATCATAAAAGATACCATAAACTCTTTTAATCTGCAAGAGAAGTTGAGTACGCAAGTAGATGAGCTCCAAATATGTAGAGTTTTAAAATCAAAATTAGAAGATAGCGCACTTCATTTTTAGGTCTGGAATGTCATTCCAGACCTTAAAGGAAGCGCGCTATCTTCTAATTTTTAATTTTCCAACTATAAAGCGCGTTAGTGGTCGCTTGGGTAGAATGGTTCTATATGAACAATGACATCGCGGACTTGAGGCCACTCTTTTTGAATTTCAACTCGGACTCGTTGACTAATCTCATGAGCTTTATCTACATTGAGATCAGGATCAACCTCAATATCAATATTGACATGAGCATCAGGGCCATATTGTTGAATGCGAATTTTTTCAGTTCCTCTAACACCCTCTACCTTTAACGCAGCAGTTTTTACTAATTCAAAAAATTCTTTAGGAGGTGATTTATCAATTAATTGATGCAAATTTTTCCAAGCAGCATTAAGACCCACAATAATCATCATAACAGCAATTAAAATAGCACCTGTGCTGTCAAAAACCAAACTCCACGCAGGGAAATAGGCACCAAAAATTAAAGCAAAAGCTGCAAGAAGACTTGTTAATGCATCAATTCGGTAGTGTAAAGCATCAGCTGCAAGAGCTGGACTGTTTTGCGCTTTTGCCGTGCGCATCATAAAACGATAGCACATTTCGAGCAAGAGTACAGCAAAAACAGGGATTAGCCATAGAAAAGAATCAATACTTTCAACGCGCGTTTCATGAGAAATCTGAAATAGTTGCTGAAAGCTAATCCAACCGCCAACAAGAGCTAAAAAAAGCCCAAGCTGCATACCTACTAAAGGCTCAAGCCTTCCATGACCAAAGGGGTGGTTTTTATCGGGTCCTTTTTCAGCAAGTTTAACAAAAAATATCAATACAAATGTCGAAATCACATCAAGAAGGCTTGCAAGAGCATCAGCTAGCAACGCAACACTGCCAAATACCGCATACCCTAAAAATTCCACAAAAATAATTGCAAGTCTGATAAACACACCGCGTTTAGCAGAAGAAACAATTTCTTCTTTTCTATTTTTTCTAGCCTCTGAGACTGATTTTGGTAATTTTATCGGTTTTGGGTATTCCATTTATAACTCATAAGCTTTTAATAATTCGTAGCGTCTATCAGTGACAACTCGTTCAACTTCGTCCGAACTAACTTCATATTTTTGTAAAACTTTAGTAAACACCTCAATTGAGGAGTGAAGCTCATCTGATACAATATCATCAGCTCCTGCAAGAAACATAGCCTTCATTTGCTTCATATAATGAGTCCTTGCAATGATATAAATATTGGGATTTAATTTTCTAGCAACTCTTGCAACCCTGATAGCTGCATTGGAATCGTTAATTAAAATAGCTACAGCTAGGCTCTCATTGACATTAGCATGTTGTAATAAAATTTCATGTGTAGCATCGCCAAAGTGAATAGGCTCACCCCTTGCTTTTTCTATTTTTACAGTTTCAGCATTCATCTCAAGAATAATATAAGAAATATTTGCCTCTTTTGCTGATTTTGCCAAGCTTTTACCGGCAACACCAAATCCGACAATAATAAGATGATTTATTTTTAAAAAACCATCTGATTTGGAATTTGCTTTAAGTCCTGTAATGATTTGATGAGGTAAAGGTAGTAGTTTTGCAAGGTCTGCAATATATGGCGATAATGTCATTAATGTTGGCGTAACTGCCATTGAAAAAAGAGCGATCGATAAAAAGAGTTGATCATAATATTCATTACCAAGACCATGAAGAAATCCTGTTTTTACTAAAATAAGCGAAAATTCCCCTACTTGACAAAGAGAAATACCTGTCAATACAGCAGTTCGTATAGGTAGTCTTAAAAAAATTGCCGTTAAACAAGCAATAAAAGATTTTAACAATAAGACTCCGATTGTCATTAAAATGACTAAAACAAAATTTTCAAAAACAAACGAAAGATCAAGGAGCATCCCGATGGAAACAAAAAACACACTTGTAAAAATATCTTTGAATGGCAAAATGTCACTAATAGCTTCATGACTATATTCAGTTTCTGAAACAATTAAGCCAGCTAAAAAAGCTCCGAGCGATAAAGAGAGCCCGACATGTTCAGCTAACAATGCAACGGAAAAACAGATGGTTAAAACAGTTAAAAGAAAGAGTTCCCTATTTCTTGTTTTGGCAATGAAATACATGAGCGACGGCACGAAACTTACAGCAGAAATATAGACGACTATTAAAAGCAAAACACCTTTAAGGATTGTAAATAGTGCTGCTACATCAAAACCTCCTTCATGACTGCCGTTTAAAAAAGGGACTGAAAGCATCATGGGAATGGCTATAAAATCCTGGAAGATCAAAATACTAATAATAGCTTTTCCATGGGGTGAATCCATCTCTGATCTATTTTGAAGAATTCTAAGGACGATGGCAGTACTGCTTAAAGAAAGAATAAACCCTAAAAAAATTGACTCGCCAAAGGGTCTCCCTAAAAATTTTCCGATACAATATCCGGCAAGTACTGTCAAACCAGCTTGTAAAACCCCACCAAAGAGAAAAAATCTTTTGATTTCCTTTAATTTTTTAATAGAAAATTCCATTCCTATAGAAAAAAGTAAAAGAACGATCCCCATATTAGCAAGGCTTTCAACATCTGCAATTCTCTTAATAAGTCCAAGGCCATGGGGGCCAGATAGCACCCCTGTAAATATAAAACCGACAATACTTGGTAATCTCATCGCATGACAGGCAAGTAATACCGCTATCGACAAACCAAAAATCACAATCATATCGTTTAATAAAGAAGCTTCCATTAACCTCTCTCACGGTACAATATTTCCATTATCGTTTGATTTATCTCCTTTGTATAATTGTAATAGGAGTATTGTAGATCAATATCTAATAATTTATAAGGAACATCCGGTGTAACACCTAAGTTTTCTATAGGGTTTTTGTCAATGCGTTCTGCGATCGATCCGGTATAGCTAAAATGATGCAACCCAAATAGATTTGGAAAGTATGCAGGAAGAATAAAACCGCCGGCACCTGATGTTTTGGTGCCCATAACAGTAGCTCGTTTGTTATCTTGCAAGATAGCAGGGAAAAAATCCCCGCATGAAATGGAGAGCTCGTTTACAAGAATCAAAATGGGTTTAGAATAGTTCCCCATTCTTCCTGGATTGATTTTATCAAAACCATAAAGGTGGGTAGCTCTTGTCAAAACTCTGCCTGATTCCCATTCGCTCACAATAAACCTAAAGTAATTCAAAAAAAATTTCGCCATTTGATGGGTGACAGGATTTCCATAAAAGGTATCCCCTAAAATATTTTGAGCATCTTCATCATCTGATATATCTTCAAAAATCGGGATCAGGTATACTGCTTGAGCTACATATCTTTGATCGATCGCAATATGATGCTTTGGTATATCAAGAGGTTGATCTGTTAGCATCCCTGCAAGAGCGCACATATAAAAAAGAGCGCCTCCTGGGTTATTCACCTGATCGATCACTAAAGCATCACTTCTTTCTTCAAAATACGTAATAATCTCAGCGAATTCTAATACTTCGTCTGTAGTCCCCATATAATGCGGAATCCTGATATATCCAATCATGCTGCCACAATCGTTTTCATACAAATAAGCGTGAAAAGCATTATCCTCAGATGAAGTCCACCATTTTTTCCCAAGTGTCGGAAGGAAGCTTTTACGCGATCCCGGCAATTGACCGCAATCGGGGTTTTTAGTTGCCAACCCTTCAAAAAAATCTTGATAAGCACTAACCATTAATGGCTTAAAAACATTCAACTCAAACAAAGGCTTTTCTTCTTCCTTTACTTCTGTACGGATTTTGTAGTGATTTTTAATTAATTCAGGTTCGTAGTCCCATGTGAGCTGTGTGTAGTAAATCTTAGGTTGTTCTGCTTTTTTAATACCGATCATGATAGGGCCTTGCGGAACATCATGCCCTAAAGAGCCTTTTCTATTTGTCAAAAACATTTCAGTAATTGTCCTGTCAGTCCCCTCTTCAATTGTCGACATCATTTCTTTTTGAAGATCAAGGATCACATCATGTGTGGGTTTTCCATCAAATGAGACAAGCTCATCGCCTTCTTCTATTCGGTAAATTGAGGGTGAAAGCATATCTTCATCTATGTAAGTGATAAAATATTTCCCTTCTGCACCTTTTATTAAAAAGGGAAGAGAAGCGTACTCTGTGGAGTGAAACCTTGCTGAAACATGAAGGTCATGCATGCTCATAAAAAAACTACGTACTATTTTTTGGAAATCTTTAACGCAAATATTATCATTCTGATTGATTATATTTTTTGCTTTGTTAATTTCTTCATCAAGACTCCATCCAAAGTGACTTGCCTTCCATTGTGCAGGAGCGTAGCCGGCATCCAAAATATTTCGAATAATATCGAGATGACTTTTCATTTTTTCTTGTTGCTGATTGCCGATATACTGATTTGAAAATAAACCTGTAGGTGATGCAATGATACAAAAAGAGAAAATTATTTTTTTTAATTGATGCATGTTATTCCTTATCTTTGGTGTAGAGTTATTCAAGATACATTTTTGCATCTTCTTCGGCAACAATAAAAAAAATTCCGGAAAAGTTGATAAACTAGAAATTCAGGATTTATTTTGCTATCTCAAAAATCTCAAGTCTCTGTTAAACTCTGTAGTAGTTAAAAATTTAAATTACTGTTAAATAGAATTTTGTTATTCAGGAGGCTCTCTTTTTCTAACTTTGATTGGCTTGTATTAAATTGTTTCCTTGTATATGATTTACGAGAAAAAGAAGGTGTTGATTTTGAAAAAAGTTTTAGCTGTTATCCCTGCAAGGTTTGAAAGTTCCCGTTTTCCAGGAAAACCACTTGCTAAAATCCTTGGTAAAACATTAATTCAACTTACCTATGTAAATGCATTAAAATGCGCATCCATTGATTATCTTGTTGTAGCAACAAATGATGCCCGCATTTATGAACATGTCATATCTTTTGGCGGTAAAGCCGTCATGACTTCATCTGATTGTCTAACAGGAACAGACAGAATTATTGAAGCTATAAAATTAAATAAAGAGTTACAATCATTTGATATTGTAATAAATATCCAAGGTGATGAGCCATGCATCGAAGCTGATGTGATTGATAAAGTCATTAAAGCATTGGATGATAATCAATCTCCATTAATGTCTAGTGCTGTCATGAAACTTGAATCAGAGGAAGAGGCTTTAGACTCATCAGTTGTAAAATGTGTTTTTGATCACAATCAATATGCCCTTTATTTTTCAAGGGCTCTCATCCCATCGGGGAAAATTCCAGGCTTTAATCCGAACATCGACTATTATAGACACCTCGGAATTTACGCGTTTAAAAAAGATTTCTTATTTGAATATGCTTATTTAAGCGAAACACCACTACAAAAATCAGAAGATTTAGAACAATTAAAAGTACTAGAACATGGGGTTAAAATTAAACTTGCCATCGTCAAAAGCTCAAGCCTTGGCGTTGATACCCCTGAAGACATAAAAAAAGTTGAGGCACTGCTATGCAAACAAAATTCATTTTTATAACAGGCGGAGTTTGCTCTTCTCTTGGAAAAGGCCTCACATCAGCATCCATTGGAATGTTGCTTGAGAAAAAAGGGTTAAAAGTTGCTCTTTTAAAACTAGAACCTTACCTGAATGTCGATCCGGGGACAATGAGTCCTTTCCAGCACGGCGAAGTTTATGTAACTGACGACGGCGCTGAAACAGATCTTGACCTTGGTCACTACCATCGGTATACAAACTCTCCTCTTTCAAAAGCATCAAATGTCACATCAGGACAAGTTTACAGCACAGTATTAAGACGTGAGCGTCAAGGTGACTATCTTGGAAAAACAGTCCAAGTCATCCCGCATATTACGGATGAGATTAAGCAGCGCATCTTACAGTGTGCAAGACAAGAAGAAAATATTGATGTTGTCCTTGTGGAAATTGGCGGCACTGTCGGCGATATTGAATCCCAACCCTTTTTAGAAGCGATCCGTCAATTCCGTTACGACCATTTAGGAAGCTGCATTAACATTCACCTTACCTATATCCCTTATATCAAAGCAGCAGGAGAAGTGAAGACAAAGCCGTCCCAACATTCCGTGCAACTGCTCCGCAGTATCGGGCTGTTTCCTGATTTCATTCTTTGCCGCTCTGAAAAAACGTTAGATGAAGAGGTAAAAGATAAAATCAGTCTTTTTTGCAATGTACCAAGAAACGCAGTCATTGAAGAAGTTGATGTTGAGCACAGCATCTACGAAGTCCCTATTAAGCTACATGAGCAAAATATCGACAAGATGATCTGCAACTTGCTAAATCTACCTGATAAGCCAATTGAACTTACTGAATGGGAAGCTATCATTAATACTATCCGCAATCCAAAAGGAACAATCACTTGCGGTTTTGTAGGCAAATATGTGCAACACCAGGATGCGTACAAATCCGTTTACGAATCACTTCAGCACGCAGCGATCGATGCCGGATATAAGATTGAAATCGAAAGATTTGAATCTGACAAAATTGTTGAGAATGGATCTGTTGAATCTGCTATCAATGGTTGTGACGGGTATTTAGTGCCGGGTGGATTTGGCGAGCGTGGATGGGATGGTAAAATTTTAACTGCGAAATACTGTCGTGAAAATAAAATCCCTTATTTTGGTATTTGTCTTGGTATGCAAGTTTTAGCTGTTGAATTTGCAAGACATGTTTTAAATCTACCTGACGCAAATTCTACAGAAATGGATCCGGATACAAAAAACCCGATCATCTCACTACTTAGCGAGCAAAGAGAAATTACAGATATGGGTGGCACTATGCGTCTTGGAGCTTGTAGTTGCGATATTAAGGCAGGTACAAAAGCTGAAAAAGCTTATAAGACCCTTAAAATTTCAGAACGCCATCGCCATCGTTATGAATTTAACAATAAGTACCGCCAAGCTATGGAAGATCAAGGTTTTGTCGTGGCCGGCACATTGCATGAGGGTGGACTTTGTGAAATTGTAGAAGTGAAAGACCACCCTTGGATGGTTGGCGTTCAATTCCATCCTGAGTTTAAATCTAAGCCAACAGCTCCTCACCCACTTTTTAGAGCTTTTATCGATGCAATGATTATTAACAATAAGGCAAAACTTGGAACCACAAAAAACAGTTAGACCAAAAGCCTCAAGAATCATAGGTATTGATTACGGAGTTGCAAGATTTGGGATTGCAATTTCTGATGAGACAAAAATTATTGCAATGCCTTTAATGACAATTACAGCAGAGTCTAAATCTGAAAAAACTGCTGTTAAAATTTTAGCTCAACTAAAAGCTGCAAGTGATCTGAATAAATATGACATTGCAGAAATTGTTATTGGCTTACCGCTTATGATGAGTGGTAAGTTTGGCATGCAAGCTGATGATGTCACCCATTTTGTTAATCTTCTCAAAACAATGACTAACATCCCAATTTTCACATGGGATGAGCGCCTTACGACTGTGCAGGCAGAAAAATCAATGAGGGAGGGAAATATGTCGCGTAAGAAACGATCAAAAGTAGTTGACAAGGTAGCAGCAGTCATCATCTTGCAAAGCTATCTTGACAGTAAAGTCTTTTCAAACTTTTTATAAGTAACTTTTTAGTACAGCAAATTGTAAACTTCTACGTATAAAAAAAATTTAATTTCCGAAAAGAACTTTATGCATTTGTAACATTGGGGGGACTATCGGGGTCTGCTCACTAAACCTTTTGAAAAAGATGAAATGGTAGAGAAATCTTCTGGAATATTCAGTAATTAACTATATTTAATTGAGTTATCCCTTAAAATATAGTCTACAATCACTTTATCAAATCCTTTTCAAAAAACTTTGCTTGAAGAATTCTTAAAAATCAACTTAAAAGAATCAAATTCACTTGTATATAAATGTATTTGCAATCAATATCTTTTTTCTGGTAAATATATTAAAATTTTCGCTAAATAAACATACAAGAAGTTCTTTATATGACTAAATATTGGTTAATGAAATCAGAACCCGGCTGTTACTCCATCGACAATCTTAAAGATGATAATGAGACAAACTGGGAAGGCGTACGCAATTTTCAGGCTCGAAATTTTATGCGAGATGAGATGAAAGTTGGCGATTTTGGGCTATTTTATCATTCTAACGCTAAACCGTCTGGCGTATATGGAATGTTTCAAATTGTGAAAACAAAAGTCCCTGACTTCACAGCGCTAGACCCTACAAGTCAATATTACGATCCAAAAGCTAGCCAAGAAAATCCCATTTGGTTTATGGTCGATGTGGAATTTAGAGAGAAATTTCAAATCCCTGTTTCAATTGAAATACTAAAAAATAGTAAGGGTCTTGAAAATTTAGCAACTTTGCAAAAAGGATCCAGGCTTTCCATAACACCCGTTAGCAAAAATGAATTCGAAGTGATTATAAATTTAGGACTTAAGAAATGACAACAGCCTTTGAAAACCCTCTCCATGAACATGGAAAAGTCACTAAAATTGCAGACCCATGCATCATGGTCATTTTTGGTGCTACCGGTGATTTGACATCGCGTAAACTTCTTCCTGCACTTTATAATTTGGTACAAGATGGAGAGCTGCCAGCTCACTTTGCCTGCGTTGGCTTTGCAAGACGTGAAAAAACTCACGATCAGTTCAGATACGAGATGAAAGAGGCTATCGATAATTTTTCGCGTACTAAGCCAATTGATATAGAAATTTGGGATACCTTTAAGGAACAAATTTTTTACCATCAATCAGAATTTGATGATGATAGAGGCTATGATGAGCTCAATTGTTTTCTATCCGATCTCGACAGGAAATTCGGGACAAAGGGCAATAGACTCTATTACTTATCTACACAACCAAGCTACTTTCCAGATATTATTGGAAGACTTTACAAACATAAGCTTATCTACCCTGTCAAAGAATTCACTAATAAATGGTCTCGAGTAATCATTGAAAAACCCTTCGGGCATGACTTAGAATCTGCAGAAGAGCTTCAAAAAGAAATAACTCAATACTTGGATGAGAGCCAGATTTATCGTATTGATCATTATCTTGGAAAAGAGACTGTCCAAAACCTACTTGTCTTTCGCTTCAGCAATATCATTTTCGAGTCTATCTGGAATAACAGATACATCGATCATGTACAGATTACTGTAGCAGAAGAAATAGGCATCGGAACGCGAGGCCGTTTCTTTGAAGAAGCCGGGATTGTGCGGGATATTGTCCAAAACCATATGATGCAACTTCTTTCTTTAGTAGCAATGGAGCCGCCGATAAGCATGAAGGCTGATGATATTAGGGATGAAAAAGTTAAGATTGTCGAATCTATCAGACAGATACCGTCTCTTGATTTTGATAAATATGCCGTTAGAGGCCAATATGGACAAGGCTTTATTAATGGCTTGGACGTAAAAGGATATCGTGAGGAAAACAATGTTGCGAAGGATTCAAATGTTGAAACTTTTGTAGCTGTTAAATTATTCATCGATAACTGGAGATGGGACGGAGTGCCATTTTATTTAAGAGCTGGTAAGCGTTTACCAAAACGTGCTACAGAAATTACCATCGCATTTAAGAATGCTCCAGGTTCATTATTTTGTGCAAAAGGAAAGAAGCTTGGACAAAACTTGCTTGTAATTCGAATACAACCAGATGAGGCTATTTCATTTAGAATGAATTGTAAAGTCCCAGGGATTACGACTCCCCTGCAACCTGTTAAAATGGACTTTAAATACGAATCGTATTTTGGAGCTGCCCCCCCAGAAGCCTACGAAAGACTAATCTGTGATTGTATGGTTGGTGATAATACTTTATTTGCACGTATTGATGAAGTCTTAGCTTCATGGCGTTTTTTTACACCTCTTCTAAAGAAATGGGAAAAGGATAAGCTTAAGAATTTCCCGAATTACCCATCAGGTAGTTGGGGTCCGATTCAAGCTGATGAATTATTTTCAAATATTGAATGTCAATGGAGGCTTATATGAACGATACGAATGCAGTAGTTGAAATTGTAAATATTCAAGAAGCTCTAAATAAAGGACATGAACCCTCACAAAATTATCTTTTTAATTTAATTGTCTACTCTCCAACTGTAGCAAGAAGTCACGAATTAAAGGAAATTTTAAGTAGAGTCACAGAAAAATTCCCGTGTCGTATTATCCAAATAGAAAAAAATAATGACTTTAAAGCTAATGAAATAAAAGTAAAAGTATCGAAGGAGAAACTTGGGAAAGTAGGTCGTGAGGTTATTTGCGATGTTATAAATATTAAAGTTTCAAATAGTCAGATGGATCGAATCCCATTTCTAATATTGCCAAATATTGTTGCTGATTTGCCGGTTTATTTAATCTGGGGAGATGATCCAACTATTGCTACAGCTACGTTAAATACACTGCAAAAATTTTCAACGCGTCTTATCTTTAATGCTGCATGGTCTGATAATATACAAAATTTTAGCATCAGAATCCTTGAATTATTAAAGACAATCAAAATTGATTCTATGGATATTACTTGGGGGTTATTAAGTGGCTGGAAAAATCTTTTATCGAAGGTTTTTGATAGTGAAGAAAAATTAAATATCCTTAAGAATTGTAAAAAACTTAAAATTAGTTATGTTTACGAAAAACCTCAAGATGAAATAGAGGCCATTTATTTACAAGGGTTTATCGCATCAAGCATGGGTTGGACACTAGCTGCAGATGAGCTTCAACACGAACATCAAAAAGCACTCTGCTATCGATACAACAACAAAGACATCAATGTTATTCTAGACCCTGTTAAATCATCTGATGAAAAATCCAAAACTATTTCATCGTTCGAGCTTACAGCAAAAGATGGTAACACTATAAATCTTAACAGCTTAAAAAAAGGCTCAAAAGTTATCTTGCATGTTTCGTCCGATGAAAAATGTGAAATGCCTTGCACTTTTGCCCTTTCTGATATCAATCGGGGCTTTAATTTTTTAAAAGAAATTTTTTATCAATCTACAAGTGAACATTACAAGGAAATGCTACAAATTATTTCCAAAGTTAATTGGGAGAAGTAAAATCATGAGTTCAAATGAAACAATTATAAAATTTGATGATAAGCGAAACATCGTGATTCCAGGAGATGAAAAGCAAACAATTGCTTTTTGCGTGGATCATTTTATTAAAATAGCAAATGAAGCCATCAAAGATCATGGTTTTTTCACTGTTGCTTTATCTGGTGGAAGTACACCTAAGGCTATTTTTAATAAGTTGTCTGAAAAGGAAAACACTCAAAAAATTGATTTTAGCAAGGTCCTGTTATTTTGGAGCGATGAAAGGTCAGTAGCCTCTGATGACTCTGAAAGCAACTATAAAATGGCAATGGATGCAGGTTTTAAATCTCTTTCTATCCCTGAGGATCATATTTTCCCGATGGACGGTACAGGTGATCTAGATTTTAACGCTAAAGCCTATGAGGCCTTGATAGAAAGTGCAATCCCATCGAAAAAATTTGACCTTGTCATGCTTGGTATGGGTGATGATGGTCATACTGCTTCTTTATTTCCTGATACGAAAGCTCTTCAGGTTAAAAACCGTTTGGTTGTTGCAAATGAGGTACCTCAAAAAAGCACATCTCGCTTAACACTTACCTTTGATTGTATCAATCAAGCAAAACACATTGTGATATATTTGATTGGCAAAAATAAAGCTGATAAAATCAAGCAAGTGCTTACCTCACCTGAAAAATTGAATGAATTTCCTATTCAAGGTGTCGGTAAAAAAGATAACAAAGCGCTCTTTATTCTCGATAAAGACGCCGCCTTAAAACTCAATTTGTAGCTTAAGCCCACGCTACAGAAATACTATAAATTAAAAAATTGATTATAACAGAAACTCAATGGATTGCTTTTATTAAGTATGGCATGTTATCATAAAATACTTAAAAAAAGGAAGATGGATGCTTGTATTAGGAATTGAAAGTACGTGTGATGAAACAGCAGTAGCAATAGTGAAAGATGGTAGGGAAATTATTTCCAACGTCATCTCATCTCAAATTGATTTGCATAGAGAATTCGGCGGTGTAGTCCCAGAGCTTGCTTGTAGACGCCATGTAGATATCATGATTCCTGTACTTAAAGAAACACTTGAAAAGGCAAATCTTGAATTAAAAGATATTGATTTAATTGCAGTAGCAAGAGGCCCCGGGCTAATTGGCGCTATTTTGATTGGTTTAAACACTGCAAAAGCCCTAAGTTTTGCATTAAATAAGCCATTTATTGGCATCAATCATATTGAAGCGCACCTTTATGCAGCGATCATGTCGCATGAAAAACCGATTTTATTTCCTGCAATTGGCTCTGTTTTATCCGGTGGCCATACAGTCATTGTATTGATAAATGAGCTTGGTAGCTATCAGCTTATTGGTCAAACAGTCGATGACGCTGTTGGTGAGGCATTTGATAAGGTCGCAAAAATTTTAAACCTCCCATATCCTGGCGGCCCTGAAATTGAAGCTCTTGCTTTAAAGGGAAATCCAAAAAAATACCCTTTCAAGTCTGGAGTTGTGAAAGCAAACCCGTATAATTTTTCTTTTAGTGGTTTAAAAACAGCAGTTCTTTATGCGGTGAGAGGTCAGAATGCATCAGTTACAGACACTCCCCTACCTCTTGAATTATGTCAAGATGTCGCAGCTTCCTTTCAGCGAGCTGCATTTTCAGGTATTGTAAGTAAAACTTTGCAAGCAGCTAAAGAATATGGGTGTCAGGAGATTATTTTTGGTGGCGGCGTCACGAATAATCAACTTCTAAGAAAATTATTTAATGAGGCCTCGCAAGATGTTTCATATGTTTGGCCGGCTGTTGGACTTTCACTTGATAATGCAGCGATGATTGCAGGTCTTGGGTATCAAAAATTTATAGCAGGCAATAAGGGTGATTCTTTAGATCTTGAAGCTTTAACATCTATCCCATTTTAAAAATAAATCGTTTCTTCAATAAAACGGAAGTTTTCTATTGAAAAAATTTCATTTTTTATATATGATTTCTAGTTTAACAAAGAATTTTATGGAGTATCGTTCACATGGCTAGCAAGCGCGAAAAAATTAAATTAAAAAGCTCAGAAAGTCACTTTTTTATCCACACGGTAAAAAACAAAACAAACACACCTGGTCGTTTGGTTTTAAGAAAGTATGATCCATTCGTACGTAAACACGTCGAGTTTAAAGAATCGAAATAAAAAACGTATCAATTCAGATGCCTATCTTCTATAGTTAGGCATCTGGAATATAAAAAAGGGAATCAATGTTTGAATTTTCCGTTGCTAGAAAATATCTCACTCCCCGTTGGAGACAACTATCTGTCTCTATCATTAGTCTTATTTCCATTTTAGTTATTGCTCTTGTCGTCTGGTTAATTGTTGTCTTTTTTTCCGTCACAAACGGACTTGAAAAAGGATGGGTTAACAAACTCATTACATTAACAGCTCCAGTTCGAGTCACCCCAACAGAAAACTACTACGATTCTTACTATTATCTAATCGACACTGTCAGCTCAAATTCTGATTATACAGCTAAAAGCATAAGAGAGAAATTAAACGCTACAGAATCAAACCCTTACGATGAAACTATTGACCCTGAAATCCCAGGGTATTTTGCAGGACCTTTATTAAATGCTGATGGATTTTTAAAAGACCTTGTTAAAGAAGTTTACTTAAAAGTTAATAATTTGAATCTGGACAAAGAAATAAGCCAAGCGATTATTGCGCACGATTATGAAGTCACAACAAGTCAGCTGCGCATTAAACTTCTTAGAAATCAAGCAAATATACCGACTCAAGGGGTCATATCACAGGCGATCTACCTTGGGAGTTTTGATAAAGAAAATCAGCCTCTTGATAATACCATGATGACTTATTCGATGGATGATCTGAACAATGCGTTTCAGATGCTTTCTATTGTAAGAGATTATGAAGAGAGAGAAACCCAAGATGATTTTCAGCTCACACACCTTAACAGCGATGAATTTAATAAAAAACTTAAAAATTTCTTGAGGGAAGTCAATATTGAAGAATTAAAAACTTCTAAGAGCAATTGGATTATTCCAAAAAGCTTATGGCCGTTATCTGCCACAATAAACGCCTTAGTTGTGACTCATAAAAATACAGGACAAGAAATTTTAGTTACTCAAAGCAAGAAAGATGAAGAATCCTTAAAAGCATTATATGTTTTAGATGGTGCTAAAGTTGAAAAAGAGACAGTCCGCATCCAAGATGGTAAACTTTTCATCCAAGGCCAACTTTCAGGTATTCCGCTTAAATTAGCTGGAGCACTTCACTTTCCTGCCAAAATTGATACTGACTCAGTTGAGACTGCAAAAAAAATTAGCGATCTTCGTATTTTTACCTCATTTTACCTTCAAGGGATATTATTTGAAGGAGATACAAATCTACATCAGTTATCCATTGCAAAAGCTACTATCCCAAGCAAGACGCTAAGTTTTGATCAAGACGAGGCTATTTTTCTTCCTAAAACATTTAGGGATGCCGGGGTCTTAGTTGGTGATTTAAGTTATATTTCTTATTACACCCCGACAATGAGCGCTGTTCAAGAGCAAAAAACGCCTACAGTTGTAGCCGGCTTTTATGACCCGGGATTAATTCCCCTTGGTGGCAAATTTATTCTGGCACCAGCTGATCTTGTGAGTTTAGTCCGTGTTTCTCAATCGCAAGGACAAGCTCCAAATAGTAACGGTATTAATGTCCGCTTTGAAAATCTTGAGTCTGCCGATTTGATAAAACATAAAATTCAGGTAGCCTTTAAAAGCTCCGGTTTAGAGCCTTACTTTAAAGTTGAAACATACAAAGATTACGAATTCACTAAAGATATCTTGCAGCAACTTCAAAGTGATAAACTGTTATTTACACTTATTTCTACGATCATCATCATCGTTGCATGCTCAAACATTATTTCGATGCTGATTATCATGGTAAACGATAAGAAAGTAGAAATCGGTATTTTACGCTCGATGGGTACATCCTCCATGAGTATAGCCACAATTTTTGGGCTTTGTGGTATCGTGATGGGTGTCATGGGGAGCGCTATTGGTGTCACTGCTGCTTATTTTACTTTAAAAAACATCAAAGTTTTAATTAACATCTTAAGCGATCTCCAGGGCCATAACGCCTTTAACCCCATGTTTTATGGCGAAACATTACCAAATGAAATCAGTTTTGAAGCAATGCTCTTTGTTATTGCCTCAACAGCCTTGATTTCGCTTATTGCAGGAATTGTTCCTGCTGTAAAAGCAAGTATGCTTCGTCCATCTGCAATATTAAGGTCGGAATAGGTCATTTATGAAACAGCCAGTTCTTCAAGCTAAAGGTATTTTTAAATCCTTTTATAGCCCGACAAAAGTTGCAATCCTTAAATCGTTAGATTTAACTGTCAATTTGGGCGAAACTGTTGCGATCAAAGGCAGATCAGGCGAAGGGAAAAGCACGTTATTACAAATTCTTGGCACATTAGACACCCCATGCACTGGTCAGTTGAATATCTTGGGTCAAAATGTTTCCTTTTTTAATAAAAGCAAAATCCGCAACAACTCACTTGGCTTTGTTTTTCAGTCTTTTCACCTACTCGATGATTATACAGCACTTGAAAATGTCCTGATGCCTGCAAAAATTGCGAGACAATCAACAAGTGCAGGAAGCCCTGCTTATAAAAGAGCTTTAGACTTGCTAAATACTGTTGGTTTAAGCGATAGAGCGCATTTTAACACAAAGCTTCTATCAGGTGGTGAAAAGCAGCGAGTTTCGATAGCAAGAGCTCTTTGTAACGATCCTAATATTCTTTTTGCCGATGAGCCATCAGGTAACCTCGATAAGGAAACAGCCGCCCTCATTCATGATCTTCTCATTCGATTCGCAAAAGAGCATAACAAGTCATTAATAGTTGTCACTCATGATGACAATCTTGCTAACCTAACTGATACAAGATATAGTTTAGTCAACGGACAATTAGTCTCTTTATAGTCAAATATTAATTTAATTATCTTTTTAAAACAAACCATTTTTAAATTGACAATAACATTTTAATTTTTCATTATTAGGTTTAATAGTAGGTGATCATGGACAAGCGAATTTCTAAATGGCTTTATTGGATAGCAGCTACCGGAATTTTAAGCGGATTTATTCTATCTATCATTTCTTATTTAAGAGTTTGCGTCAGCGAATGCGGGGGAACTCATAACTACAGCCTTTGTGGAATTAGTTTTGAGTGTTTTGGTCTTCTCTTTTTCCCTCTCCTTGGTATTTTACACTATGCATCAAGAAAATATAAGAGAGCCGGATTTATTGCAGCACTTTTGGTAGCTGCAGCTCTTGGGGCTGAATTTGACTTTATTATGCTTCAGAAGTATGAAATTAAAAGTTACTGCCCTATCTGCTTATCGATTGCTGCAAGCATTGCAGTGGTTGCTTTAGTTTACTTTATTGAATATTATCTAAACCTCAAACGCTCAATTTTAGATAATCAAAAGGATGAAATTATGAAAAGTATCAAAAGAAGTTTCGCTACACTCTTATTTTTATTTTTTGGATTCCTCTTTGCCTTTATTGGAGTCGTTAAAGAAAACCCATTAGCGGCTGCTGAAAAAAGTATTAAAGAAAGTGTAGCTCTTGGAAATCTTGATAGTCCCGTAGAAGTTTATCTGTTCAGTGATTGGCAATGCCCGGCTTGTCGAGCACTTGAGCCTCAAATCGAGGCATTAGCACCAAAAATTATGGAAAAAGCAAGACTTGTATTTGTTGATACCATTGTCCACAAAGAAACCTTAAATTTTATACCTTTCAATCTCTCATTTTTAATTCATGATAAAGCAAAATATCTTAAGTTACGCGATGTTTTAACTGTTATTTCAGAGACAAATTCTGAGCCGACCGAGGAGCAAATAGAGAAAGCTATAGCCCCCTTAGGCGTCAAATACCAGCAACTTAGCTATGCAGATATCGCAATCGGCATCAAATACTACAACCACTTAGTCAAACAATTTGAGATTAGCGCTACTCCAACAATGGTGATTATTAACAGTCAGGACAAAAAAGGCAAAAAATTAATGGGAAGTGAAATTACCGAAGCGAATGTGATGCAAGCCATTGAAGCTATGAGCAAATGAGTTCTAAACGTAAGTGTAAGTTTCAAAATCACCCATCTATTGCTGAAGATATAATATATTTCTAAGCCTCAATATTAAAACTGGCTAGGGCGACAATGATTTAAATTGCGAAACTCGCGGTTTCTAAAAAACTCACAATAAATTAAAAAAAATATTTATTTACATTAAATTAACAATATTTTTAATAATATTTTATTGTTTAATTAAATTATTCTACATATAATAGTATTTAAGGTTAATGTAGACTTCGGTGTAAAAGGATGGTAACATGAGTTTTATTAATTCCCCTTTTTCTAGAAAAGATAGCAGTGGCTCTTCTGAAATTAAAGATTTGCCACCATTCAAAAAAGTTGAGGTTAAGCAAGATTCACTCGAAAAAGTAGAAACAACCACTAAATCCTGGTGGGACACATTTGCAACGGCTGGAACCCTCGCATCTCAAGTTGCACAGAGTGTATACAGCGTCACTTATGACACAGGAGAAAAAGAAAAGCTAATTGAAAGTGCCAATGATACAATTTTGGAAAAATTAGACGATAAAAATGGCAAAATGTTAGTTAAGCTTTCAAACTATCTTGGAGATGTTGCATCTGATGTAGCTAAAAAGAGTGTTGAATCATCAGCTAATGAATACATTGGCTCTTACCTAGGGGCTTACCTTGGTTCAACTGTTGGTAACATGAGTAATTATTATTTAGACGTACCAATTCTTACTAAAACCTTTGTATCACAAGCATTTGCCAATTTAGCAACTCACCTTCACAACGAAAAACTAGATATCCCGAACTATGACAATCAACCGGCTCTTTTAAGCCTATTCTCTATCATCATTAAAAATAGTAGTACGCATTTAAATCGCAAAGTCCTATCAACTATTGAAGATAAATATAAAGAAAATATTATTGGTATTAACAAATTAACAGATCAGTTTTGGCCAAGCCCTGAAGATAAAATTTATGTAAAGACTCTCATAACTAAATATTTTAATGCCGATACGATTCAAAAAAAAGAGGCTATCTTAAAAGATGAGCTATTTGATGACTACTATAAAGGTAAAGAAACCCCAAGCCAGGAAAGTGATACTGAGCAATTCCTACACCATTTAGCTCAGTTAAATAAAAGAAATAACGAACTTAAAAGCGTATTTAAAGAGTTTTCAGATGAGATCCTAACCTATATTTTTCCTGAAAAATATGATGACCCATCTATACAAAAATTTATTAAGGGTGAAGAGCTTTTTAATATCGTTTTTAGCGGGATTCAAGGAGCTATTGCTAGTACACTATTCACCGAATACAATTCTATGGAATTAAATAATTATCAGACACATGAGCTTGAAAGCAGAGTAGGTTATGACATAAAACCATTAATTAAAGCACCTTCAGAATTTCTTGCAGGCTACGCTAAAAACTATATACAATTCAATCCTAGTATGCCTGTTATCACGAACGACCTTATCCATGGTATTGTGTACCCTGTTCAACCTGAGGATAAAGATAAACCCTTAGATAATGAAAAAAAAGCCAAAATTGCTGAAGAAAAGGAAGAAATACAAGATTTAAGCGATTGGTTTCTTGAATTTCTACAAGCTGGTACACACACAGACGATCCTAATTTTAAAGGTCTTGCAACTTACGGCAAAGAAAAAGTAGATACTGTAGCCGGTGCAATCGTGATGAAAGCAATGAACGCCTTCTTTGCTGAGGAGGAAGTTGTAGGTGCTCAATTACTTCAAAAAATTGTCGATGTGGTAAGCGTAAAATTAAAATCAGAAGATGAAGTCACATTTCTTGTTGGGTTACCTGAAATTATCGCTGATTTACCAATACCAATCAGTTTGAAAAACACAGCATTGACAAATCTTGAAAAAGCCGCTGAATACGAAGCCAAAATGCTAGAGATGCTAAAAAATGCTGATGTTAGTCATAAGAAATCTGTGGCAGATATCAAGAGCTATAAAGGTGGGGATGAGTTATTTTCGTTTGTTGAAAATCTCACAAAAGAAATTGTAAAATATTTGAAAGAAAAAAACGTCGGGTTAATATCAGATGCCGGGCTTGATGATACCATCCAAGATATGTTGAATGAATTTTTACCTGGTTTAAAATTGGATGAAGGCCTTAAAAATTTATTGAGAGATAATTTAAAACTTACAAATGCTGAAGACATATCTAACCTATCAGAAAAAGCCATTCAAACAATTCTTTGTACGTCCCTAAAAACCACAATTGATGCCAACTTCGATCTTAAATTAAACTGTGCCGACCAGTTATTTAGTAAAATTAAAAGCTCATTTAAAGGTACACTTAACACATTAATTGAAACTGAAAATGCTCAATTAAAAGATGCCTTAGTTATTCAGTCTAGAATTGACATTGAAAATAAAAAAATAACAGAGCTTAATAAAAAATTGGTTTTACAGCCTCAAATAAATTCTGTTGCCTTGCAATCTGCTATTGATGACGTAATGGTTTCTGCAAGAAGAGTTGGCAATGCTTTAAAATATGTTGATATCGCAAGTAAATACGAAGCTTTTGATAATGAAATTATGTTAAGAAGTGCAAAACATGAATGTGTGCTTCGTGAAAACGAGTACAATGAAAAAAGAGCTATTTTTAATGGTTTAAAAGGTAAAACTGAAAACGAAAAATCTTTTGAGGAATTAAGTAGCTGGCTTAATGTGACTCTATCTACCCGCAAGGAATTAAATGAACATGTAAATAACATCGCAACACTTGAAAAGGATCTAGATCAGCATCTAAGAATGTATCAATCGTTATCAAATGATCTCATGGGCTTTATAGGGTTAGATGCGAAAGAGAAATTAACACTCCCAGTTTCTATTGTAGACCAGGCATGGCCAAAAATTCAAGATGCAAAAAATGCGATCATTCCACGATTACTATTTAGAATCACATCCCCTATTGTTTCAAATGTCCAAGAGCTAGAGCATAATAAAGAAGAATTAAACAAACTTTCAGGCTCTCCTTTTTTAAGTAAATTATCAGAGGCAATAGCTGATGATCTCTTTACACAAGTCCCACAGCGCATGAAGAGTTTGACACCTGTAGCAAATGAAATATTTCAGCTATTAGGTAAAAGGGATGCAACAGCTCCAGAAAATGAGTTACTCTTAAAAGAAATTCTTCTTTTTGTAAGAGAGCCTGAAAAATATGGAAAACTAACTAATAAGACATTGTTATTACTCTTTGAAAAAGTGGCAGTTGTAAAACTATCTGATAAAGACCTTGTGGGCATGAAAAAGCTTCTAGATGAAAATAAAATTAAAGAGCGTATTGTAGCTGTTAATATCACCCCTGATGAAATTAGGACTAAATTCAAAAATTCTAGTCCTGTTTTTGATGAGAAAATAATCGAGTTAATTTTAACAGAATTAAAAGATACTTTTGGTGTAAACCAAGTTGACGGCTTAAATAGTCAAATACCAGTGAAAGATATCATAACAGGCTCGTTACTTAAATTTCTTATTCCGATAGCCGAAAAAAACCCTTCAGCTAATGGTAAGGATTCGTTAATCATTTTAACTGAAAAATTACTTGAGTTCAGCACCGAAAAATTTTTAAGCGCAAGAACAAAACCTTTTAAAGAAGTTGCAAAAGAGATCGAGAGTGCCATTATGGCACCTGGCGGATTTGGACTATCTGAGGCAATAGCCACACTTAATGCTCCGCTTCGAGATAGAGTATCAAAAATGATTACAGGTAAAATTGAATCAAGTCTTATCTTATTACAAAAAACATTGAAGCCCTACAGTGCCGTTCAACCATTAAGTCAAAATGCAACTGTGAATTTAATTAATGGTGTATCAGATACTGTTGCAAGAACTGTAATGGATACTCTTCCTGCTACTTTAAACGAAGTCTCAGGGGCTAATGAATTAAAAATGGTGGCTAAAATCACCTCTAATATTAATAGAAATTTGGAACTCGCAGCTGAGAGCTTAAAGGTAGCTGAGGTTTTGTTAAATTATGCACAGGGCACTGTACTTGAAGAGATCCTTATAAATCAAGTGGCTGAAGTTGCAAAAGCTGAAAATCTAATACCTGAAAAAAATATGGCTTCTGTATTAGTAGGTACTATTGTTGCAGAGTCTATCAATCATGTAGTTAATGCTTGTATTGCATTCGAAGAAGACCATAAAAATAATTTCGATCATTTATTCATGGTTAATATTGTACAAGCTGCAGCTGATCATTTAACGATGATTAATAGCGCTGAAGATATTGCAAAAAGTGCAGGACGAGACCGTACCTTGCATAGTGATTTTATTTCTGCCGGCTCTCGCGGAGGTTTATTACACCCTGCACTACTTGTAAAAACACCTGATTACCAACAATCATTTGAGGCCATCTGTGAAAAACTTGATATTGAAACAATGACTCCGGTAAAAAAGGCTGAACTCACGAAAGCTATTGAAAACCTTGTTAAAGATGAACAATTAAATGGAATCCCTATCACTAATGAGCGCATCAATAATGCTCTTATCCCTATTTTTTATGGAGCGATCGCAAATCTTACGGATGAGAAGAAAAAAAGTTATACAGATAAATTAGCATTTTTTGACAAGGATACTAAATCTTTAAAATCGATCATTGTTGATGAGATGAATGCCCCAGCTCTACAAAGACAAGAAAATTTTTACAACCCTGCTACAAAATCTCTTCTCAAATTATTATTTCCAAACGGAAAAGATGACTTAACATTTGTGCCGGAAGATGTAAGAGCTCAAACATGGAAAATGTTTAAAAATAATGTATTCCCAGCAGCACTTCCTATGATCACAGACTCTATCTTAGACCCTGGCACCATTAACGGCATCGTTCTTAGCATTTTAGAAAACACTAAAAAGAACTTAGATAGAGAAATTGTGATCACCCCAGAAATGCAGGAACCTCCAAGTGCCTTAGATGAAGCAGCAGCAAGTCTTATGGTTCAAATCATGGCGAGAATGGATCTACCGCCCTTAGCAAGAAACATAATTATTGATCCAGTAACCGGTGAAATAACCCCTTCCATGAAGAAAACTCTTGGTGATTATCTTCGTGGACAGATTATAAATAGTAACTTCCTCAAAACATCGTTAGAATCTGCTCTTCAATCAGTTATATCTGGTGAGCCTGTAGCACCTAGCACACAGACTAATCTTGAAAAAGCTGCCGAAATGGAACCAAAAATCAGAAAAGCCGCGGGCCAAGTTGTTGATAGTAAAGTCTCTAATTATATAAGAACAAAATGGCACATTGCTCAAGCAAAATTTGATAAATTTGTATTCGACACTTTTGGAAATATCGGGGCAGCTCTTAAGAAAGGTCTTGATATGGTATTTCGATTTGTGTTCTTTACAATCATTGGTAAGATCCTATCTTGGACGCTATTTCCTGTTTGTAAAAAGATAATCCATAACTATTTATCAGTAGATAAAAATATTGACGCTCTTTTAGAGCCATTCAGAAAAATACCAGAAGATCAAGGAGGTAATCAAGCTTATGCCGTCTATAACGAGAATTTAATATATAATCTCGTTAAAGGTGTAGAAGAAAGCCTCAAACAATCTTTGGAAATAGAAAATGAAGCAATTTTAAAAGCTTTGCAAAGCCAAAACAATCTTGGAAGTCAAGGCCTAAGTCAAAGTAATCAAGGTGGCTAATTCTCGTCATAAGAAGTTCGCTATTTTTTTAAACACAAAAGCACAACTTTGTGCTTTTGTGTTTTTGTGTTTAAAAAAATAGCGAACTTCTTATGACGAACCTCTGTTAAAAAAAATAGAGGTGCTGTATAGTTAACCTTTTTAACTTGGATCACGCTAAAGATTAACTATTATGATAACAGCTACAAATTTAACCATGCGTTTTGGGGCTAAAATCCTATTCAAAAATGTTAACTTTCAATTAAATCCAGGGCAGCATTATGGTCTTGTCGGAGCAAACGGTTCCGGGAAATCTACTTTAATCAAAATTTTGATTGGGGATGTGACGGCAGAATCAGGTAATTTCTCTGTCCCCACTCAATTTTCTCTCGGGACCCTTAAGCAAGATCACTTTATCTACGAGAACGAAAAAATTATCGATATCGTATTAATGGGAAATCCAAAGCTTTGGCAGGCACTACACAAAAAAGAGTTACTTCTTCGGGAAGATCACTTTAATGAGGAATCTTGCCATGAACTTGAGGAATTGGAAAAAGTGATTGCTCTAAATAAAGGGTATGCAGCTCCAAGTGAGGCAGCAAAGCTTTTAGAAGGTCTTGGGATTCTTTCAGAAGTACACGAAAAACCGCTCACTGTTTTATCAGGGGGTTATAAGTTACGCGTGTTGTTAGCTCAAGTATTATTTAGTAATCCAGACATTCTTTTACTCGATGAACCGACAAACCATCTTGACATTTTTTCTATCCATTGGCTTGAGGGGTATTTAACTACCTTTCCGGGAGCTATTTTATTAAGTTCCCATGATAAAGACTTTTTAAATAACGTCTGTCGCTATATTTTAGATGTTGATCATCAGACCATTAAAACCTATAAAGGTAATTACGACGAATTTCTTGAAACAAAGTCATCAGATCTCGAGCTAAAGCTTAACCTCATCGAAAAGCAAGGAAAAAAAAGGGACGATCTGCAAGAGTTTATCACGCGTTTTAGGGCCAAAGCTACAAAGGCGACTCAAGCACAATCAAAGATGAAGCTTGTAGAAAAGCTTGAAGCTGAAATGTCAGAAATAGATTTGAGTCCGACATCGAGAATTTACCCAAAATTTAAGTTTGATCAATATAGGCCCTCCGGTGCAATTCCCCTTAGCATTGACAAACTATTTAAGCAATATGGGCAAAAACATGTTCTTGAAAACGTTTCATTTGAAGTTGAACGAGGTGAGCGTATAGCAATCCTTGGAGCAAATGGTATCGGTAAATCTACATTACTAGAGCTTCTTTGCGGATATTCAGAGGCTACAAACGGCACGTTTCAGTGGGGTCACGCCGTTCAGGTGGCTTATTTTCCGCAAGATCATAAAAGAGAAATTCAAGGAGATGACACTCTTCTTGATTGGCTTAAAAATATCAGTCCAGATACACCAGAGCAAAAAATACGCGAAATTTTAGGCCGAGTGTTATTTTCTGGTGATGACGTAAAAAAAACGGCTGCTGTTTTAAGTGGTGGTGAAATTGCACGTCTTGTCATTGCCAAAATGATGACTATCAAGCACAACGTTTTAATTTTTGATGAACCTACAAACCACTTAGATATGGAAGCTACAGACGCGCTTTTAGAAGCACTTGAAAATTATGAAGGTACAGTGATTTTTGTTAGCCATAACCGCTATTTTATCTCTCAAATTGCAACACGCATTATTGAAATCACAAAACATGGCATCAAAAATTTTAAGTGTAATTATGCTGAATATTGTGAAAAACGAGAAGTTGATTTGTTGTCAGCAAAATCTAAAATTTCAAAAAATGATTCTCTTCCATCTGGCGCAAAAGATGTAAAAGAGCTTCAACGAAATAAGTTTGATGAGCAAAAAGGCTCACGAAATTTAAAAAATCAGCTTCAAAAAAAGATTGCTTTAACTGAAAAAAAATGCCACGAAATAGAAGTAAAACTTAAAAAACTTCTTGAAAAACTCGTCTTGGATGGTTTTTATCAAAATACCCCAAAAGATGAAGTGCAAAAAATCTTATCTGAACAAGATGTTTTAGAAAAGCTGCTAGAGCAAACACTTTTGGAATGGGAAACAATCAGCGAAGAACACAACAATCTCTAATTAAACTCTTTCATAGCCCGGAGCTTGCGACAATACGACTGAAATTAGCCCGTAGTGACTAATTTCTGAGCTTGCGAGGAGGACCAATGTCATCAACTTAAGGGGCATATTACTGATTATTAATAGCTTAAAAAAGTTATAATGTTGAGGTCAGGTTTGACATTCTGACCTCAATATTATAACTGTGTTATTTTTTTAAGTAATTAATAATTAGAAATACAAATCTTAAGTTGATGACATTGAAGGACGACAGGAACTGCTGGCTAATTTCAGTCTCCTTGTCGCAAGCTCCGGGCTATAAACAAATATCTGATGCTAAGGCCAAAAGGTCGACATAAAAAGAGAGACTTAATTTTTTATGTCTTTAAAACCATTAACAATCCAGACTAAAACTTTTGTAAAAATAGGCTTTAATAATTGTAAAGTAACAATCGCTAAAAATGGACCTATAGATAAATAAGCGTAAGATTCTAAAATCATAACCCCGCTTTTTCCCAATACAAACAGACTAATGACAAAAGTATATAGCACTGCAATAATAAATTTCACAATCAGAGCTAAGCATATCATATCAACTATTCGGCTAACGCCTTTTTTATAATTCATCATTTTAACATCTTTTTTAATATTTTTCACAAAATTTCTTAAACCAAACAACAGCATCGTATATTAAAAAAACTAATAATGTCAAATTTTATTAATATTAAAGAGAGTATAAAATTCCAAATATCATAAAAAAAACTTGCAAAAAAATTCTAATCTATATGTAATGCTTAATTGTAACTGTTATCGAGTAATGCAAATATTGATACTTATCTATTTTTTTAATTAGGTAAATTTTCAAGGAATCTTTATATGAATCAAAAGGATCGTTTAAAAAATGAAACAAGATTTTTTTAATAGTTTAAAAACTCAAGTAGAAGAACTCAAAAAGAACGGATTATACAAAGAAGAAAGAGAAATCATCTCTCCGCAACAATCAAATATCACAATTACGGGTGGAAAAAAAGTTTTAAATTTTTGCGCTAATAATTACCTCGGCCTTTCAAACCACCCTGAAATTCTTAAAGTAGCAAAATCAAGTTTCGATCAGTATGGATTTGGCTTAAGTTCCGTCCGTTTTATTTGCGGCACCCAAAATATTCACGTCGAACTGGAAGAAAAATTATCCAGTTTCCTAAAAACTGATTCAACTATTCTTTATTCATCATGTTTTGATGCAAACGGCGGCCTTTTTGAAACTCTTCTTGGCCCAGAAGATGCCATCATCAGCGATGAGCTCAACCATGCAAGCATTATCGACGGGATTAGACTCTGCAAAGCAAAACGCTTCCGCTATAAAAATAACGATATGGAAGATCTCGAAAAACAGCTTCAAGAAGCAAAAGGCTCACGCACTATCATGATCGCAACAGATGGTGTTTTTTCGATGGATGGTACCATTGCAAACCTAAAAGCTATTTGCGATTTGGCAGACAAATACCAAGCTATTCTAATGGTTGATGACTCACATGCAGTAGGATTTATCGGCGAAAAAGGCGGCGGCACTCCAGAATATTGCGGGGTTACAGGCCGTATTGATATTTTAACAGGCACTCTTGGGAAAGCACTAGGTGGAGCATCTGGTGGTTATACATCAGGAAGAAAAGAAGTCATTAATATGCTACGTCAACGCTCAAGACCCTATTTATTTTCAAACACTTTAGCCCCATGCATCACCAAAACAACAATTGCAGTTATTGATTTATTAGAAAAAAATGATAACTTAAGAGTCCAATTGCAAGAAAATAGTCAATATTTCAGATCAAAAATGACTGCTCTTGGGTTTAACTTAGTCCCTGGCAATCATCCAATTATCCCTCTCATGTTGGGAGATGCAAGACTTGCACAAGAATTTGCAGCTCGCATGCTAGACAAGAGTGTTTATGTGATTGGATTTTGCTACCCTGTCGTGCCTCAAGGAAAAGCACGTATTCGTATACAAATGTCAGCTGCCCATTCTAGAGAGGATCTAGATAAAGCAATTGAAGCCTTCACTGTTGTCGGCAAAGAATTAAAAGTTATTTAATGATTACCTAAAAAGGATGTTATGAAAGCATTAGTAAAAAGTAAGGCAGCGCCTGGAATTTGGATGGAAGATGTTGCCATCCCTAAAATTAGCGATAATGAAGTTTTAATCAAAGTAAAGAAAACGTCTATCTGCGGAACAGATGTCCATATTTATAAATGGGATTCTTGGGCGCAAAAAACAATCCCTGTACCAATGGTTGTGGGTCATGAATTCATGGGAACAATTGCTGAAGTTGGCAAAAACGTCAAGGGCTTACAAGTTGGTGACAGAGTCAGTGGTGAGGGTCATATTACTTGCGGTGAATGTCCTCCTTGCAGAAAAGGTAAAAAGCATCTTTGCATGAAGACTCTTGGTGTTGGCGTAAATCGTCATGGTTGTTTTGCTGAATATTTTAACTTACCCGGCGAAAACGTCTTTAAACTCCCCGAAACTATAAAAGATGATGTTGCAGCAATATTTGATCCTTTTGGAAATGCGACTCATACTGCACTTTCTGCTGATTTAGTTGGTGAAGATGTTTTGATTACAGGAGCTGGCCCTATAGGCTCTATGGCAGCTGCAGTTGCAAAACAAGCAGGCGCTCGTCACGTTGTCATTACGGATATTAATGACTATAGACTTGACCTTGCAAAAAAAATGGGTGCTACAAGAACAGTTAATATTCTTAAAGAATCCTTAAAAGATGTGATGAAAGAGCTTCGCATCGATCATGGCTTTACGGTGGGTCTTGAAATGTCCGGACACCCTCAAGGGCTTAACAATCTTCTTGAGACAGCTCAACATGGTGCGCGTATTGCTCTTCTTGGGATTTTACCTCCAAACACTTTAATTGATTGGGATCTTGTCATTTTCAAAATGCTTGAAATTAAAGGGATTTACGGACGTGAAATCTTTTCGACTTGGTATAAAATGACACATATGCTCGAAAGCGGTTTAAAACTTGACCCGATTATCACTCATTATTTTGATATTGATGATTTTCAAAAAGGTTTTGATGTGATGCTTTCTGGTCAATCAGGTAAAGTGATTCTTTCCTGGGAGTAATGATTAAGTTATCCAATTTTCTCCCATCTTATTAATAGTGTTGGCTTTAAACTCAAGTCAACCTATTAATTTATCAATAACGAAATGAAACAAAATATTTACACAAACTTAAACCTCTTTATACAATCTTAACATTACTTTGTTACAATCTTGGTTAATAATTAAAAACAAATTTATAAAATAAGGAACACAATCATGAATACATCAACATTTTATAGCGGCGAAGCAAAAAGTACTCCAAGTACGGATAACTCTTACGAAGCTCAATACCCTAAAGAACAAGAGCAAAAGAATCAATATGGCGAAGATCAATATGGTGATAAAAATGAAGAAACTCACTACCCTAATACTAAAAATTCCTCTTATAATTATTCTAAAAAAAATAAAAAAGCTAAAGGGCCATCATTTATATCAACTGTATACACTGGAATAATAAATCGTGCTTACAATGTTATCGACATCATCCCATGTGCATTAGAGACTATACGCCACGTAGGAGCAATTACTATTGGACTTGTAGCAACTCCAGCGGCTGCAATATTTTCAAGAAATGAGCGACTTAAAGAATTAACAAAATTAACCCAAGATTCTAAGCTAATTTTATCTAATATATTTGAAACGTTTATTCTTATTTTAAATCCTAATTTGAATGATAATATTTCATACCGAAAAAAAATTAACTTTAATACAGAAAAATCCTTAGTAGGTTTGTTATCAACAGAGATCTCAAAAACGTCTGAGGGTTTTGCTAATAGCAAAAACTTTTTAAGTAAACATCTGATTTGCAGAATTATTCATTGCGTTGCAATTCCAGCAACTCTTATTGCTGGAATTGTAGATCTTGCATTTGGTGCTATATTTGCGACTCTTACTGTCATAACTTTAGGAAAAGTAGAAGGTCTATATATGTTTGCCCATTTGGAATTGAGGGGTACTGAAGCAATTGCTTTAGCTGCTAACCATTTCTATCAAGTGTTAACGCCTAGAGGCTAATGCTAATTATGGTTATCTAATTTTCTCGCATCTTATTAATAGTGTTGGCTTTAAACTTAAGTCAACCTATTAATTTATCAATACCGAAATGAAACAAAAATATTTACAAAAAATTAACCTATCTTTATACAATCTTAACATTACTTTGTTAAAACCTTTTTTTTAACAATTAAAAAAAACTTAATATAAAAAAAGGAAGCACTTATGAATACATCATCATCTTACAGCGGCAAAGCAAAATATACTCCATATGCGGAATACTCTGACGAAGCCCAATACCCTGAAGAACAACAGCAAAAGAATCATTATGGCGAAGATCAATATGGGGATAAAAATGAAGAAACTCACTACCCTAATACTAAAAATTCTTTTTATAATTTTTCTAAAAAAAACAAAAAAGCTAAAGGGCCATCATTTATATCAACTGTATACACTGGAATAATAAATCGTGCTTACAATGTTATCGACATCATCCCATGTGCATTAGAGACTATGCGCCGCGTAGGAGCAATTACTATTGGACTTGTAGCAAATCCAGCGGCTGCAATATTTTCAAGAAATGAGCGACTTAAAGAATTAACAAAATTAACCCAAGATTCTAAGCTAATTTTATCTAATATATTTGAAACGTTTATTCTTATTTTAAATCCTAATTTGCATGGTAAGCGTAATATTTTTAGTGAAATTATTAATGAAACAGAAAAATCACTAGCTTTAGGTTTTATATCTAAAAAAATCCAAAAAACGGTTAAATTTTACACTAATGACGAAAGCTTTCTAAACAAACATGTGATTTGCAGAATTATTCACTGCGTTGCAATTCCAGCAACTCTTATTGCAGGAATAATAGATCTTGGAAGTGCTATTATACCTGCGATTATCACTGCCGTAACTTTTGGAAAGCATGAAAAAGCATATAATTTTACTCATTTGCAATTAAGGGGTACCGAAGCAATTGCTTTAGCTGCTAACCATTTCTATCAAGTGTTAACGCCTAGAACTACTAATGAAAATAAATATTACTCCATTTAACGAGTAATTTTTTAGTTTCTACTCACGGTGCACTGATATTTTTGTAATACTTGTACCGTGAGAGAAACTGTTGAATAATGTCAGCTATGGCTGATTCTATTTGCTTTTCGCTATCTTCTTTTGATGCATAAATAAGATTTTGATATTCCCAGGTAATTGCCTGAAAATATACTTCTACTGGCAATGTTACCCTGTCTAAATTTACTTTTTCAAATAATCTACCGGCACAAAACGCACTATGACCATCACCCGATGGAATGATCATGACAAGAATATGAAAGAAAGGCAGTGCAGGCCCAGTTGATGGTTTTACACTTGGGTTTATCCCCTCACTGTTAAAAATCTTCTCAACCATTGCTTGAATTTTTTCACTAGTGATGGAAATCATCACACTATCTGATTTTACTAATTCTACATCAACCGGAATGTTTGAGCCAACGTTAAATAAATGGTCAACCCCTACAAACCCCTCCGCCCTTAAACTTAAAATGCCTGGCTGTGTAAAAATAGGTCTTATTGTATATCTTTGAACTACACCTCGATCATTTTGCAGTTCAATCTCTTTTTCAGGAACTCTTGGTTTTACAAGAGGTGGTCTAACTATAGTACTTGGAGTTGTACCTTTGATTTTGGTACTACTGCTACCACCACCCGGGGAACTTGAACCTTGCGCGATTAACTGACAGTTGATAGCTAAAAGTCCACAAAGTATTGCAAAATTTATTTTTTTCATTAAATTACTTCTCTGATTTAAGCTTGAAAGAATCTATAAAATATTTAAAATGAGTTTTGTCTTTGTTTTCATTTTTTGATATCGTTGTAAGGACATAAATTGTTTTACCATTGATAAACTCTCTTGCTTCTATCACATGCTCTTCCTTATCGATAATAAAATCTATAGAGGTCATCCCATCATAAACAGCACTCTTTGAACTTCTTAGCTTATTGCCTTTATTTGCAGAAACCATATCATTCATCAACTGATTTAATATTAGGGGTTTTTCACTTTCATCCAAAACTTTTGGTAAAGTTATCAAGCTAATCATATAAATTGTCCCGTCACTGTTTTGAGCAATGTACATTTCATAGTGCTTAACATCGCCAGTCTTTGGATCTGTTAGATATTGTGTTGCTGTTTGGGGAAGAAGTGGCAGAGAAACATTAAACTCTCCTCCTGGAGCATCATAATTAAACCAGGATTGATCAGGGGGTAGAGTCTTTTCGCTTAGTTTAGTATTTATGGGGAGTAATTCATATGAATCTTTAAAGTAGTAGGTTGAAAGAAAAATAGCTGCAAGGGATGCTAACAAAGCTAAATAAATAAATGAGCGTTTCATATGAATACCTGTGATTATATACTTAAATTTTCTTATACAATTTATTTTCTTTATAAACAATCTTATTTTAAGATGCCAAGTTTTGTGAAAATTAACCACTTCTAGTATCGGGCAGGACTATCGGGGCCCTAGGTTGGGGTGGCATTTTTGAACTTGAAAATACCAATTTTATCAGTTTTGATTCGTGTCATTTTTTAAAGCAAATTTATCTTTAGATGAATGTGGCTATAAGCTAAACCTTGAATTAAACAAACTAAAAGCTAAGAGCTTGCGAGTGGGTAAGCGTCAAATCTACCCATCTTTAAATCCTTAATTTCTTAACTATTCGCAGGACTATCGGGGGTCGCGGTAGGAATGTCGGTTACCCGACATCCCCCGCACAGATCCGTACGTGCAATATTAATGCATACGGCTCCTCCTTCAGATAATGACACCA
>Ga0335394_10000127_pt1 | contig 72017 bp, 52 predicted proteins | sample MAT03_FD_205741 | JGI IMG/M metagenome (GOLD analysis project Ga0335394, IMG submission 205741) | Freshwater microbial communities from Lake Fryxell liftoff mats and glacier meltwater in Antarctica - MAT-03 (spades assembly) (version 2) ... | reverse complement strand
CGAATCGATAGCGGCCGCGGCGCGCCAGCAGTCCGCGGTAGTTGCTCCGGCGGATCTCGAGTCGGGGGACATGCGTGAAGAGCACTGCGGGAGAGAGGACCGGCTCGGCCCCTTGCTTGGTGACGCGTTCCACACGGTCTTCCACGACCAGTGCCCACAGCCCGCCTCGCAGGTTCAGGCACTCGGCTTCCAATTCCACCACCACCGGATCGCCGGCGGCCACGACCTCGGGCAGTCGGCGGCGCACCTTGGCAGCGCGAATCATGCGGGTCACGCACCAGGCGTTGAACAGCAAGGGTCCAGCCATCATGCCGAACAGAACCATCAGCAGATTGATCTGCCGCATGATCGCCCCGCCCAGAATGAACCCCATCACCACCAGGTAGTACCAGCCCTCGCGGCAGACGGTGGGTAAGCGGAGTCGCGTCATGCCGGCACCGGAATCTCCTCCACAAGTCGGGCGATCACCGACTCGACCGCCTCGCGGTGGCTGGCATGCAGATAGCCCTTGGGGATAACGCGGTGCGAGATCGTCGGCACGGCCAGCCGCTTGATGTCGTCGGGGATCACAAACGATCGCCCTTCCACTAATGCCAGAGCCTGCGCCGCGCGATAGATGGCCAGCATGCCGCGCGTGCTGACACCCACATGCAGCTCGTCGCTCTCGCGGGTGGCCTGCACGATATCGAGCAGGTAGGTGTTAATGGAGTCATCGACCCGCACGTCGCGGACCTGCTCTTGCAGGGCGACGATCTGCGCCGCGTCGACAATCGACGTCATGCGATCGACCGGCTCGCCCGAGCGATGGTTCGCCAGGATCTGTCGCTCTTCGTCCCGGTCGGGATAGCCGATGCTCATCCGCAACAGGAATCGGTCGAGCTGGCTCTCCGGCAGCGGGTAGGTTCCCTCGAACTCGTAGGGGTTCTGGGTGGCGATGACCATGAACGGCCGCGGCAGCGGGTGCGTCTGTCCGTCGACCGAAACCTGGGCTTCGGCCATCGCTTCGAGCAGGGCACTTTGCGTGCGCGGGGTGGTGCGGTTGATCTCGTCGGCCAGCAGGATGTTGGCGAAGACCGGGCCGCGGCTGTAGCTGAACTCGCCCGTCTTGGCGTCGTACAGACTGCTGCCGGTGATGTCGCTGGGCAACAGGTCAGGCGTGAACTGCACGCGCGAGAACTGCCCGCTGATGCTCTTGGCCAGCGCCTTGCCGATCAGGGTCTTGCCGACGCCGGGGACATCTTCGAGCAGGATATGCCCGCTGGCCAGCAGGGCCACCACGCAAAGCCGCACGACCTCGGGCTTGCCGAGTACGACTTGCGAGATATTCGCTTCCAGTTCGGCCAGCCGCCCCTCGCCGTCCGCCATGCCACGCATCTCCTGCACGATGTTGGCCGCAGCCGGTTCTGCCCTGGCCGGGTCGTTACGTAATTGTGGTGCAGGCGTCCCGCCTGCGTGTTTGTGGTGCAGGCGTCTCGCCTGCGTGTTTGTGGTGCAGGCGTCCCGCCTGCCTTGCGGCATCGAAACCACTTCCAGGCAGGCGAGACGCCCGCACCACAAAGGACACTCTGCACGCTTTATTCGTTGTGGCGGGACACGTTGCCCGCCGGCGTTCGACCGGGATTATACCGGGGCGGAGATGCCGGGGGTAGAATTTCGCGAGAAAGGCCGCCGCGATGCTTTATTCTTCGCGCAATTCACACACGGCCAACTGCCCGTAGCACTCGTCGACCTCAATCCGCACGATTTCCGGCCGCGTCCCCAGCCTTGCCGTCAGATCGTCGAGCAGCCGGTGGCCGATCCAGCGCGCCAAGAGCTCCGTGGTGGTATTGGCCACCGGCAGCAGAATGCAATCGCCGCGAGGAAAGATCCAACGACGATCGCGGAAGGTGACCAGCACTTCGCGCTCGTCGGCCACCACCTGGATCAGCGGGTGCTCCAGCGGCAGCAACACGTGGTGATCGAGCTCGTCGGTGATCGCCTTGAGCGTGTCGCGCAGGGCGATGAAATCGACGACGTAGCTGTTGGCATCCAGCGGTCCTTCCACTTCAGCGGCCACGCGGTAGTTATGCCCATGCAGCCGCTCGCAGATATCGCCATTAAAGGTGATGAAATGACCGGCGCTGAAGACCAGGTAGTCTTTGGAGATGCGTACGTGATAGCGATGCGACATGGCAGCGTGGTCTTCTCAGTGGCTTCGCACAGTGCTTGGGAACAGGAGAACCCACGCATTGTAGCCGCTGTTGCGTCACCTGGCTCCCTACCAGCGTTCAGCGGCCGGCGGTCGCGGTCGCGGCAGCTCCTCCGGCGAAGGGGGCAACGGGGCCGGGGCGCACAGATACTCGGGCTTCTGGCCGGTGGCATAAGCCAGCCGGGCCAGCGCTGCCAGGTATTCAAGCCGCGCCGACACATAGCGCTGCTCGGCACGGGTCAGCGCGTTCTCGGCGTCGACCACATCGGTGGGAGTCGCCGTGCCGTTGCGGAACCGCCCCCGGACGATTCGCAGCGTCTCTTCGGCCTGAATCACCGCGGGCCGCGCCAGCCCGATCCGTTCATAGGCAAAGCCGCTCTCGCGATGCGCCAGCGTGACCTGCAGACTGATCTCGTTCAGCAGGCTTTGGGATTCGGCCGCGGCCTGCTGAATCTCGGCCGCAGCGGTGCGGATCTCGCCGCGCTGCTGGCCGCCATGATAGATCGGCATGTCGAGGTGAATGCCTGCCCCCTCCTGCAATCCGTCCATAATCTTGTGGCCATCGACATAGCCTACGCTTCCCCGGGCCGAGAGCCGGGGCAACGCTTCCCCTCGCGCGGCCTGCCGCCCAAACTGCGCGGCGGCCACCCGATCACGGGCGATGTTCACTTCCGGCCGACTGACGATCGCCTGCTGGAGCGAATCGATCAGCTTGGCGCGAAAGGGCTGCTCGCCCGGCTCGTCGGCCAGCACCAGCGGCAGACTGGCATTGCGCCCCATGCCGTTGTTTAGGCGAGCCTGCGCAGCAAGCTCGGCTTGGCGGGCTTGAACGAGCGCATCGCGGCTGGCGGCCAGCTCGACATCGATCCGCAGCACGTCATCACGCAGGGCGACGCCTGCGGCTCGACGCGCTTGGGCGTCTTCCAGAACCGCTTCGGCACGCCAGATCGAGTCTTCGGCGATCTTGCGAACCGCGACGGCTTCGAGCGCACTCAGGTAGCTGGCCGTGATCTCAAAGGCAATCGTCTCGCGCATGCGGCGGGCCTGCAGCTCTGTGACCGCCCGATGCATCTGCGCCTGGCCGAATCGCCCTCCGGTGCGGCCAAAATCATAGAGCGTCCATTGAATCTGCAATTCGCTCTGCCACGCGTCATAGGGCCCGCGGCCATCGACCAGAATGCCCCCCGTCGGCCCCGGAGCGCCCGGGCTCATGGTCGACGACGTCGCCACGTAACGATTCAAAACATCAACGCGGGGCAGAAAGGGAGCGAAGGCCACCTGCTGCTGCCCCCCGGCGGCATCGATCGCGGCCAGCGCCGCACGCAAGCGGGGGTTGTGCAACAGCCCGTACTCAACGGCTTCGCACAGCGTCATCCGCTCGGAGAGAAAGCCCCCTTCGGCCAGGGTCGAGGGCCGACGATCCGGGGGGGCGTCGTCTTCCGTCTCTGTTGCAACGGTCTTCTGTACCACGGAGTTAGCAGCCTGCGGCACGGGCTCCGTCCGACGCTCGATCGCCGGAGGAGGTCGCGAGGGTGGGCTGGCCTTGCCGAACAAACCCGAGGCGGTAGGGCCGTGCGTGCAGCCGGCTGCCAATGCTAGCAGCAGCGCGCTCCACGCCCTTGGCTCCGGCCGCTTCATCGCCGCTCCTCAACGATTCCGGACACCCGCCCGAGCGGGAAGACTCTCCGGAATGTATCGGTTGCATGGGTGGTGTGACTTGAGCAAGCTCCGAAGCCGATAGCGTCCCCGCGTTGCCAGTTTTGGGCATTTTCGCTATAGTCCCAAGCATCGCAACCCAATGAGGGGGACGGGTATCCGTTCCTCGGGAAGAGCACGGCTGGCTCTTTCCTCGCGGGAACGGTCTCCCGCCGAACTTCGCGTGCGCCCCGCCAGGAGGATTTGCCACGCTCGCTGCACGGATCGGAATCGGACACGACACCCACCGTTTAGAACCCGGCGGCCCCTTGCGCCTGGGTGGAGTGGAGATTCCCCACGATCATCAGGCCATCGGACATAGCGATGCCGATGTGCTGCTGCACGCCATCACCGACGCGCTGCTGGGGGCCGCGGCCCTGGGTGACATCGGCCAGTGGTTCCCGGACACCGACGCCGCGAATCGCGGGCGGGACTCAGCTGACATGCTCAGCCGCGTGGTCACTGCCGTGGAAGACGCCGGCTACTACATCGTGAATCTGGACTGCATCGTCTTCGCCCAACGCCCGAAGCTGGCCGACTTCCGCCTGGCGATCAGTGCCCGCATTGCCGAGTTGCTGCGCATCACGCATCAACAAGTGGGCGTGAAGGCCAAGACGGGCGAGAAAGTTGGCCCCGTCGGCCGCGAAGAAGCGATCGAGGCCCAGGCCGTGGTATTGCTCGAGAAAGTTGGCATCCAAACGTAGGGTGGACTGTGCCCACCGTAAATGTAGGGTGGGCTGTGCCCACCATGGCGATGCAGATGATATTTGACCGCCGAAGTGTTGACGATCTTTCAACCATCTTCCGCGAGAGTTGAAGCAGCAGAGAAGAATGAAGCTGGAAAGAATTGCAGAAACCAATCCTCTGTAGGGAACGCCCTCCGTGGCGTTCCGTGAATCACGGCAGACATTGCCTCGACGAGGGACTCTCGAAGCACGGAGAGTCTTCCGTAATTCACGGAACGCCACGGAGGGCGTTCCCTACAGTTTGAAAACGCTCTGGCGATAATCTGATGGGCGTAACCCACCTCATCCAACCCTAGCCCCCTGCTTGCCCCATGTCCCTGCGAGTCTACAGCACGCTGACCAAGACCAAAGAGCCCTTCGTTCCGGTTACGCCCGGCCAGGTGGGGATCTATCTCTGTGGTCCCACGGTCTACAAGCCCAGCCACATCGGCCACATGGTCGGGCCGGTGATCTTTGACGTCATCAAGCGGTATCTCCGCTACGAAGGCTTTAAAGTCACGCTGGTGGTCAACATCACCGACGTCGACGACAAGCTGATCGTCGAATCGCAGAAACGCGGGCTCACCATGCAGGCGGTGGCCGAAGAGATGACGGCCGACTACATGCGGAACCTGGCGACCATGGGGATCGACACGATCGATCACTTCCCCAAGGCCACCGACCACATCGGCGAGATCCTCCGCTTTACGCAGGAACTGATCGAGAAAGGCTTCGCCTACGCGGCCGATGGCGACGTCTACTTCGATGTCGGCAAAGATCCCGAGTACGGCAAACTGTGCGGCCAGACCGTCGATCAGATGAAGGGGGAAGGCGGAGGGACCGCCGATCGCAAGCGATCGAGCTTCGACTTCGCCCTGTGGAAAGGGGCCAAGCCGGGGGAGCCGCAATGGGACAGCCCCTGGGGTCCCGGCCGGCCGGGCTGGCACATTGAGTGCTCGGCCATGAGCCGCGTGCTGTTGGGCAAGACCTTCGACATCCACGGCGGCGGGCTCGACCTGCGGTTCCCGCATCATGAGAACGAAGTCGCCCAAAGCGAATGCTGCCACGGCGTGCCGCAGGCCAGGTACTGGTGCCACAACGGATTGGTCCAGGCGGCGGACGAGGTGGGCAAGGTCGGCGGCCGGAATACGCGAGCCAACGAAGACATCGGCGATGCCGAGATCCAGCAGCAGATTGAAGGCAAAGAAGGAAAGTCCAAAGGCGCCGGGCCATTCACCGACTTGCTGGCCAAGTTTCCTGCCGAGGCGATCCGCTTCTTCCTGCTCTCGACGCAATACCGCCGGCCGATCTACTTCGGCGACGAGCCGATCAAGGAGCGGATCGAGGCCCTGGAAGGCTTCTACCGTTACTTCGTCCGCTACGAGCGGACCACAGGCGAGAGCTTCTACGCCCTCCCCGCGGCAAGAAATCGCGAAGCCGGCGCACGCGACCCGGGCGGGGATGCGTTCCTGCTGGAGGTGAAATCCCATCGCGACGCCTTCCTCGAGGCCATGGACGACGACTTCAACTCCGGCGGCGCCATCGGCTCGTTGTTTCAACTGCTCCCCGTCCTCAATCGCTACATCGTGAGCGAAGGGCTGGAAGGAACCGACAAGCCGGCCGACAAGCTCGCCAAACTCAAGCAAGGGACCGAGACGCTCCGCGAGCTGACCTCGATCCTGGGCTTGTTCCGCGAACCGGTCAAGCCGGCCGCGGCCGGAGGAGAACTGGCCGGCAAGCTGGTCGAGCTGCTCATCGATCTGCGGCAGGCCTCCCGCGCCGCTAAGGACTACGCCACCGGCGATACCATCCGCAAGTCGCTGGGCGAACTCTCGATCGCCCTGGAAGATCGGGCCGGCAAGACTGAGTGGAGCGTGAAGGACCCCGGCGAAGGTCTGGCCGAGAAACTGGTGGCGTTGATCGTCAACGTCCGCAAGTCCGTGCGGGCCGCCAAGAACTTTGCCCTGAGCGACAAGTTGCGCGACCAACTGGCCGGCGTGGGTGTGGTTCTCGAGGATCATGCAGGAGAGACGAGCTGGACCATCAAGGCGTGAGCCGGCAACCACCTCCGAACGCCTTCCTGCTCCCTCCCCCTTGTGGGGAGGGCTGGGGAGGGGGTTTGAATCAGAGCACGGTCCCCAACGCGATCCACGTACAGGTTGAATTGAAAAAGGGATTCCACGTGCCCAGACTCGTCTCCGCTCCCACCGTCATTCAAGCCGCCGGCAACAAACCCAAGCGCATCGAAGAGTTCATCGGCCGCGTCAACTCCGGCACGTCGGCCGTCAGCGTCGCCCGCATGCAAAGCCCCTCGGGCTGGGTCGAGCCCGGACAAACGCCCGAGTTCGATGAGTACACGGTCGTGCTGAAGGGAATGCTCCGCGTGACCTCGAAGTCGGGTTCGATCGACGTGGAAGCCGGCCAAGGGATCGTGACCACGGCCGGCGAATGGGTCCAGTACAGCACGCCGGGAGCGGACGGCGCCGAGTATGTCGCGGTCTGCTTGCCGGCCTTTTCGCCCGGCACGGTCCATCGCGACGCGTAACTTCTACGCTTCTTCCTGCTCCCTCCCCCTTGGGGGAGGGCTGGGGAAGGGGTTGAATGAGGGCATGTGTCACGATCAGGTAGTGGAAGAAACACGGTGGGTGTTGGGCGAAGTTTGAACGAGTTCAAACCCCCTCCCCAACCCTCCCCACAAGGGGGAGTGAGCAGGAAGTGAGACTGCGCGCAAGAGATCTGGACGATGGAGCGTCCCTTATGAAAACACCTCAACCCACGAGCCCTCCGCCCAGCGCCGTCCGCGTCCTGGGCATCGATCCTGGCCTGAACATCACCGGCTACGGCGTGCTCGAGTGGTGCGGCACCAGTCTGCGCGTCTGCGAAGCCGGCGTCGTTCGCGGCAAGACCAAGACCTCCCTTCCGGCCCGCGTGGCCGAGATCTTCGAGGGAGTCCGCGACATCATCGCCGAACTGTCGCCGACCGTGGTGGCGGTCGAGCAGCTTTACTCGCACTACGAGCGCCCCCGCACGGCGATCCTCATGGGTCACGCCCGGGGAGTGATCTGCCTGGCCGCAGCCCAGGCCGGGCTGGAAGTGATCAACTATCCGGCCAGCACCGTGAAAAAGACCCTGACCGGCAATGGCCGGGCCCCCAAGATTCAAATGCAGCAGGCCATCCAGCGCGAGCTGCGGCTCACCAGCCTGCCGGAGCCGGCCGACGTGGCCGACGCGCTGGCCATCGCCCTGTGTCACTACTATCGGCAGCAGAGAAAGTGGATCGCATGATCACCAAAATCACGGGCCGCATTCGACGGGTCGAAGATGACGCCCTGTCGCTGGCCGTGGGGGCCTTTGAGTACGAAGTGCTGATCCCCGAGTTTGTCCGCCGGCAGTTGCAGAGCCAGCTCGATCAGGAAGTGATCCTGTTCACGATCGAGTATCTGGAAGGCAACGCCATGCAGGGGCACATGACCCCGCGGCTGGTCGGCTTTCTGAGCGAGATCGAGCGCGAGTTCTTCGAACTGTTCACGTCCGTCGACGGTGTCGGCGTGAAGAAAGCCTTACGGGCGATGGTTCGCCCCGTGCGCGAGGTGGCCGAGGCGATCGAGCAGCAGGACGCCAAGACGCTGTCCACGCTTCCCGGTGTCGGCCCGGCCACGGCCGAGCGTGTGATCGCCAAGCTGCGCCGCAAGGTCCCCAAGTTCGCCCTGATGGTCGCCCGCGATACGGCGGTGGCCAACGACGTGCCGCGCGACCTGGTGAACGAAGTGTTTGAAGTGTTGCAGGCGTTGGGACATTCCTCGACCGACGCCCGCAAGCTGCTGGATGGCGCGCTGGCGACCAAGAAGAAATACAAAGACGTGCAGGAGCTGCTGGAAGCGGTGTATCAGCAGTCGCACGCGAAGTAGTCAAAGCGCCTGGCGAAGTCAGCAAGTGCCCCAAACAGAGATAAGGGGCGGGCGCTACGCTTAGCCCGTTTACGGGGCTTCTTGCAAGTGAGCGGCAAGGCGCTAGCCGCCGGTAGCCCCTGTGACAACGCAAATTCACCGGCGGCTAGCGCCTTGCCGCTCACTGAACCACTGCCGACTGACCAAACGCCATCTGCGTGAGATCGGCAGCCCCATGGACGATGCCGCCCATTTCAAAATCCTCGACGGCGTTGCCCTTCGGCAAGCAGAGGTCTGCCCCTAGAAATTCCATAAAACGTCAATAAATAGATTTAAATCAAACTGATGACATGCTACAATGCGTAATGGATAGAAGGCCAGTCGTAGATTCGTTGCTTCTTGAGAGTTCGATCCAAAGCCCCCTGCGGGTTTACCTCACATGGTGCATCAACCCGCAAAGTTACACGGCAGTGCGACGGGGTGCGCACAACCCGCAAAGTTACGCGCTGAGTTTCAACCCGCAAAGTTACACGGCAGTGCGACGGGGTGCGCACAACCCGCAAAGTTACGCGCTGACCCCAGCGCCGGCGCTGAGGTCAGCGCCCGCGCTGAGTTTCAACCCGCAAAGTTACACGGCAGTGCGACGGGGCGCGCTCAACCCGCAAAGTTACGCGCTGACCCCAGCGCCGGCGCTGAGGTCAGCGCCCGCGCTGAGTTTCAACCCGCAAAGTTACACGGCAGTGCGACCGGGCGCGCTCAACCCGCAAAGTTACGCGCTGACCCCAGCGCCGGCGCTGAGGTCAGCGCCCGCGCTGAGTTTCAACCCGCAAAGTTACACGGCAGTGCGACCGGGCGTGCTCAACCCGCAAAGTTACGCGCTGACCCCAGCGCCGGCGCTGAGTTCAGCCCCCGCGCTGAGTTTCAACCCGCAAAGTTACACGGCAGTGCGACCGGGCGCGCTCAACCCGCAAAGTTACGCGCTGACCCCAGCGCCGGCGCTGAGGTCAGCGCCCGCGCTGAGTTTCAACCCGCAAAGTTACACCACCGCGTGCTGAGCTTCCGACGCGCGACCTGTCCCTGAAGCAATCAACTCGAAGAGTGACATCTCCGAAAGCCCGGCTTGCGAGGCACGAGCGCGGGCTTGAGTCGTTTCGAATGCGGCTACACAGGCACGGCGAATGAAGAATGCCCGGGTGCCATGAGAATGAGGAAGCGGGAAAGAACGCACGCCCCCTCACCCCGGCCCTCTCCCCAAGGGGGCGAGGAAGAAATGCGACTTAGTACCGACCGTTGTACAACGGGGGCTCACCCCGCGCGACACCCGGATTGTTCGGAGCAGCCGTGTTCGCCGCCGGCGGTTGGCCCAGCGCGCCTTTGCTCTCCACAAAAATCAGCACGTCCGAACGGGGCGGTCCGTTCAGTCCGGGGATCAGCCCCTTGGCGTCCACCGGTACTGGCGACGGGACCATGCCCAGCGCCACCAGCAACACCCGATCGGTCGGCCAGCGGAAACGCTCCTGCAGGCGGAACTGACTGGTCTGCGGCACGTCGATCTTGGTCCGCTGCCGCGGGGCGACCGGATGATGGGCCTCGATCATCACCGGATGGAGCTTCTCCACCTGGTCGATCGTGCACTTGATCACGGCGTCGATCGTCTGGCCGTTCAGAGACAACAGCGGGCTCAGCTCGAGGGAGAAGCCTTCTTCATACTGCGACAACTGGTTTTCGAAGCCGGGCCATTCGTTCTTGCCGACCACGCCCTGCACAAAGCCGCGGGGTCGGGTGAGCGGGACCGTGACCGATTGCCCATTCTGCACCAGCATGTGGGGCGAGCCGTGCTCGCGCACATCGTTCCGCTTGCGCAGTTCGGCGATCAGATGCGCGGCATCTTCCTTCTGAACCAGCCAGGCCTGCACCCCCTGCGACTCCACCGGCACGGGCTGCAGCAGCCCCTGCGTGCGGGCTCGCCAGTTCGGTTTGTCGACGGTGATCATCCGCAGCCCAAAGGCATTCGACTCGGCCTGCGTATTCACAAAACGATCGACCAGATCGCCCACCACCTCGTGCATCTCGGGCGTGTGATAGGCCCGCAGCGTGCGGCGATCGGCCGAGAGCATGGCCACCACATCGCCGTGCCAGGCTTCGTAGCCGGTCTCGCGCAGGATCCAATCGACGATGGCCTGCTCCGGACGCTGCGTGGTGGTCACGCGCAGGGTGTAAGGAGTGATGTCGTACTCGCGCCAGACCTGGCCGGCCGCGTTGGGAAGCGTGCCGTTGCCGCTGGTCACCTTGGCCAGGCGACGTGTGTCGCGGCTGAAAGGGACCATCGGCTCGATCGGCAGGATCCGCCCGCCTGTCGGAGCCAGTGGAGAGGGCGCGGGATTGCTTCCCGGAAAGAGCGAGGTGTTGGGCGTGAAGCTGCTGCTCATTCCGCCCGGGGGTGCGCCGGTGCCAGCAGCCCGCCAACGCAGGTCCTGCTCGCTGGTGGCTGCGCCGGGGTTTTCCGCGGGCCGATCGAGCGGGGCTTGCGCCCAGACTCCATAGCCCAGCGAGATCAACACTCCGCACAGCGCCAGGATGCCGGTGGTATTTCGCACGTCCGCCCCCTTTTTTCTGAATCGGACTCAAGGGGCGGGAATATAGAGCCGAGCGCGCGAAGGGGGAAGATCAACTGGAGAAAACAGGCAGGCCAGGCAGGTCGAAAACTGCTCTTGGTCCCCCGCCGCTCTTCGAGAATAATGCCCCCCGCTTCAACCCTCTCTTCTGGGTCGCGCCAGGGCCGCGCTCGCTCGGTCCGCGCGCCGATAGCTACTATGCAATTCAACCGATCGGGACAACACGACGACCGCCGGCGACGGCTCCTCAACGAGGAGGCTGCGCCCGAAGGAACGCCGAGTCCGCGCCGCGAAGGCGCCCGTTCGGGCACGCGCCAACACTCGCACGAGGCTTCGCTCATGGAAGGCTTGCCACGCGTCATCGACCTGGTGCCGCGTCGCTTTCTCTCCTTCTTCCTGCTGTTCGCGGCAGGCGTGCTGGCGATTGCCGCGCTCGAAGGTCTGTACTGGTGGATGCCGCAGGTCGCGTCCCTGACCACCGACGGCACGATCGAAACCCTGGACTTGGACGCCGAAGGCTCGCTGGCCGTCTGGTTCTCCTCTTTCCTGCTGACGATCGCGGGCTTTACCGCCCTGCTGATCTTCTCGGTCCGACGACGACAGGTCGACGACTACAGCGCGCGCTATCGCGTGTGGCTGTGGGCGGCTGGCTGCTGGTTTCTGCTGAGCCTTGACGAAACGGCCAGCTTGCACGAAGGCTTTAACGGCCTGATGACGTTCCTGACGGGCACACGACTCTATGGCGACGGCTCGCTGTGGTGGATGATCGCCTACGGTCTGCTGCTGGGTCAGGTCGGCCTGGTCCTGTGGCTCGAGATGAAGACTTGCCTGGCTTCACGGATGGCGATGGTCGGCACAGCGATCTGCTTTGCGGTGGCCATTGCCGCGCAGTTGGACGTAGCGCTGCCGTGGCTTGGCGTCCGCGGCGGCATCATGCTGGAAGAAGGAGCCGAGATGCTCGGCGACCTTCTTCTGCTGTTGGGCATGGGCCTGCACGCCCGGCATGTGATCCTGGCGCTGGGACCGCGCCGCGAAGGAACGGCTCGCAAGAAGAAGGCCGTCGCTTCCGAAGCTGGCGAGAAGGCCGAGAAGGAGAAGGACAAAGAGAAAGAAGTCACCGAGCCCAAGGAAAAGGCCAAGTCGCGCCCCGCGCCGCAGGCCAAGCCCAAGCTCGATGCCCCGACCAAGCCGCGCCCCGAAGCGCCGGCTGCCAAGCCGCTGGCGGCCGAATCCTTCAAGCCGAACGTCTCGGGAAGCAGCACCGCGAGCACGCCGGCCAAGGCCCCGCTGATTCCCCCTTCGATTGCGATCTCGCCTGCCAAGTCCGAAGCTCCCAAGCAGCAAGTGCGCGTGGACGAAGCCGAGGATCTGGGGGGCAATCACCGCAAGCTGACCAAGGCCGAGCGGAAGGCCATGAAGCGCGACAAGCAGCGCTTTGACGACGGCGACGAGTAGCTTGTGAATTGGATTGCCAGACGATAGAAGCCCCTTTGAAGCTGACGCGTCTCTTCCTGCTCCCTCCCCCTTGTGGGGAGGGCTGGGGAGGGGGTTGAATCAGGGCTTGTATCACGATCAAGAGCAGCGTGATTTTGTGCGCCGCCTTCGCAATGAACCTGCCTCTGGCATTTTCAGCGGGCCCTGAAAACTCGGGGACAAGCTTCATCGTCAAGCAGGGGCTGGTTGTAGTGCTGGACCTCTAGCTCTCTCACGAGTTGATTGTCGAACTCGATTGCCACGAAAAAGCGGGCCCTGGGCGAAGGTTGAACAAACGCTAACCCCCCTCCCCAGCCCTCCCCACAAGTGGGAGGGAGCAGGACAAATGCAAGTTAGGATCGGGCAGCAGGCGAGACGCCTGCACCACAAGACTACGTCAGCTCCCACGGCCACTGCCGCAACTCGTTCAGCGCCGCGTGGTGTGTCATGTCGAAGTCGAGCGGAGTGAGCGTGAGATAGCCTCGCGCCAGTGCCGTCAGGTCGTTGTCCTCGCTCGAAACCTTAGGCGGCGGATCGTTCGTGGCCCAATAGTAGTTCCGCCCGCGCGGATCAACCCGTCTTTCAAAATGCTCGCCGTAGCGGTTCACCCCCATCGGCACGACCTTCAGGACCGGGGGAACGTCAATCGCCGCCGTGGGGATGTTCAGGTTATAGAGCCGGCAAAGCGGTGCCCCCTGCTCCATCACCCGCGCGATCACCTGCCGGGCCAGCAGCGCGGCCTTGTCGAATGGGGCATGCTCGCTGAACTCCAGCGAGACCGCGAAGCTGGGGATGCCGAAGAACGCCCCTTCAATGGCCGCGGCCACCGTGCCCGAGTAGAGCACGTTGATGCCGGCGTTCAGCCCGCCGTTGATGCCACTCACAATCAGGTCGGGCCGACGGGGACAGAACTCAAACACGCCCAGCTTCACCGAATCGGCGGGGCTCCCTTCCACGGCCCAACCGCGGCGGCGATCTCCCGCGAAGACCTCGTGGGCGACCAGCGGCTTGAGGAACGTGATCGAGTGTCCGACGCCGGATTGTTCGGTGGCCGGGGCAACCACGATGACTTCGCCCAAGGTGGTCAGTGCACGCTCCAGCGCCGCCAGTCCGGGGGCGTAGATGCCGTCGTCGTTTGTCAGCAGAATCAACACGTGGGGAAAGTCTCCGTAGGATTTGTGGTGCAGGCGTCCCGCCTGCTTGAACTGCCAGCCGCTTTTCTTGTGGTGCAGGCGTCCCGCCTGCTTGAATCGCCAGTTTGTGATGGCCAAGTCTTCCGCAGTTCAGGCAGGCGGGACGCCCGCACCACAAGAAAGGGACGCCTGCACCACAAGGAACGATTAAGGCAACGCCTGCAGTTTGACCTTCACGGTCACATCCCGATCATTTCGCTTCACCGTGACGCGGATCTCGTCGCCGACCTGCTTTTGGTCGAGCGCTCGATACAGATCGTTGGTCGACTTGATCGGCTGGTCGTCGATAGCGGTGATCAGATCGCCCGGCACGGTCTTGCCAGTTTCGTCGCGGTGGGTCGCCCGCATGCCGGCCTTGGCGGCGGCCCCTTCAGGATCGAGATCAAAGACCAGCACGCCGGCCAGGCCCGCCTTCTTCACCAGGGCGTCTTCGGCGGCGCTGATTCCCAGCCCCGGACGCGTGACGCGACCTTCGCGAATGATCTGCGGCACGATGCGATTGACGGTATCGACCGGCACCGCAAAGCCGACTCCTGCATAGGCGCCGGAAGGACTGACGATGGCCGTGTTGACGCCGATCAGTCGGCCCGAGCTGTCGAGTAGCGGCCCGCCCGAGTTGCCTGGGTTGATGGCAGCGTCCGTCTGGATCACGCCCAGGATCGGCCGGTTCGTGGCCGAGCGAATCTGGCGGTTCAGTCCGCTGATCACGCCGACCGTCAGCGTCTGATCGAGCCCGAAGGGATTGCCGATGGCAAAGACCTTCTGCCCGACCAGCAGTCCTTCGGACGAGCCGACCAGGATCGGGTGGAGCTTGTCCGCCGGGGCGTCGATCTTCAGAACCGCCAGGTCCTTGTCCTCGGAGATGCCGACCAGTTGAGCGTCCCAGGTGCTGGCGTCTCCCAGTGTCACTTGGGCCCGCGTGGCCGATTTGATGACATGGAAGTTAGTGACGATGTGCCCCTTGTCGTCCCAAACAAAGCCGGAGCCGGTTCCCTGGGGGATTTCGAGCACGTTCCGCGAGTAGGCGTCGCGGCGCACGGTACTGGTGGCGATGTAGGCCACCGAAGGGCTGCACTTCTGGAAGAGCTCGATCGTGTGCTGTTCGTCGGTGGCCAGGTCCCCGCGCGGGGTAACTGCTCGCGACGCTGCCGTCGGATCGACCAGCTCGTTCGTCTTGGGGGCAGGACTCCAGGCTCGCCAGGCCAGCATCGCCAGCAGCAACAATAGCAGGAAAAACGGCCAGCGAGCCGGTTCTTGCGGGACACGTCGCGAGGGTTCAAGGGAGCTCGACACGGGGCAAACTCACACGGGGTAACGAGGCTCAGGGTTTCCATCGGTGCGGGGGCGAGCATTATAGCTGGCCCTCCGTCAGGCTGTCTTGGGGGCTGCCAAGGGATCGATTGGTCAGCAAAAGAACCTGGACTAACTTCGAGATCCGTCGCGCGCCCGGCTGATGGACTGGCGTTGACGTTCGATATCCGCATCGGGTTTTCTATTAGCAGCATGCAGCCACCCAAATAGGTGCCGACCGAGGGCTCGTGGGTGGCTGATGCTTGTTTTGAGATCCCAGTTCGGGAGCGGAATCTCATAGTGAGAGCCCGACGGAACACGCGCGCACCTGATATATTTCTCGAACCATCAACAAGGAATGAGGTTGTGGCAAGTGACGCAAGCATGAGAGCCTTCGGCATGACGGTTGCATTGCTACCGTGTGTCCCACCTCAGCTTCTCACCTCCCGACGCTCCTCGTAAGGTCCTCACCCATGTTTGCCAGAGTCCGGGTACTACTGCTCGACAAGGAAGGCCTTGATACACGCGAGCTGGAAATCGCGCTCGAAACCAAAGGCTACGACGTGGACGTCTGCCACGACGGACTGTCGGCCATGGAGAAGCTCTATTCCGGCGAGCCCTATTCGCTGGTGCTGCTGAACCTGGTCCTGGCCCGCCGTAGCGGGTTTGCCGTGATTGCCCAGATCCGCAAGGCGCTCAACTCGAACGTTCCGATTATCGCCCTGTCGGGGCTCGGCTCGCCTCGCCATCAGCAGTACGCCGCCGCGTTGGGGGCGAATGTCTGCCTGTCGCGCCCCTGCGGCTTTGCCTGGATTCTGGACGCCGTGCGGCAGCAGCTCGATTGCTCGCGGGCGTTCGCCTACGAAGGCCTCGACCTGGACGAGAGCGGTATCGACCTGCCTCAGGCCCACTACCCCGATCGATCGGGTCTGAATGGCCGGCTGGATCAGACGTCGCGCTGGCCGCACGTGTAAGGCGAGGATCTTTTGTGGTGCAGGCGCGTAAAGTAGCAGGCACACGGAGAGGCTGTGATTCTTTTCAACGGCGAGAGAGCAAACGCCAGCAGTTCCGGAACTGAGCGGCAGGGCGCTAGCCGCCGGTAGTACACGATTTGAGCATCCCTTGGGCATTCGCTCTCATCGGCGACGGGCTGGACGTCCATCGCGCAAGCGATTGGGAGGGCGAAACCTGGGGCCACCGGCGGCTAGCGCCGTGCCGCTCAGTTTGCGTCGCTGACGGCTGAAGAGGCGCCGGGCGGACGGCACACGGAGTGTGCCTGCTACTTTAATCGCCTGACCTGCATTTCCCCCGAAGGGGAACGGCCGCGGCAACCACGATCAGCACCGCAGGCGCTCTCGACCCGCAAGGCTACTGCCGTTCACGCCGCGTCTTCACACGTCAACGCATCGCGAGCGCCCGGCCCCACGTCGTTGGCCGGATCGGGGCGTCGCCCGGGAAGGTCCTCAGAATACCATCGCTCCAGCACGGCCGTCAGCTCTTCTTTCTTCGACACCGCGATGAAAGCGTTCCGAACTTCGAGGTTCTGCGGGTGAAGCTGCGAGTACTTGATGCCGAACTTGCGCATCTGCCGGCCATAGTGGTTCGGGCCGTACAGCTCCTCGGCCAGGCGGTAGTGCTCGGTGATGACGGTCCGCTGTTCATGCACCGTCGGCGGCTCGGGCAGTGGCAGGCCGGCAGCCAGCGCTCGGGCTTCGCGGAAGATCCACGGGTTGCCGATCGCCCCCCGAGCGGCGGTGACCCCATTCACGCCAGTCTCGCGCATCATGTCGATGCAGGCCTGGGCGGTGAACAGGTCGCCGGAGCCCAGGATGATCTTCGAGCCGACGTGCTGCTTGACCTCTTTCAGAAAGGCCCAGCGGCTGGGGCCGATGTAGCGCTGCTCGACGGTCCGCCCATGCACGGTGACGCCGGCCACGCCCCGCTCGAAGGCGCCATCCAGAATGGTGAAGAACTTGTCGCGGCTCTCCTGGCTATCGTCCAGCCCGCGTCGCATCTTCACGGTCACGGGGATGTGCGGCGGAGCGGCCGCGCGAACCCGGCTGACGATCTCCAGGGCGGTCGTCGGCTCCGAGAGCAGAAATCCTCCGCGGCAGCGGCCCAGGACCTTCTTCACCGGGCAGCCGAAGTTGATATCGATCACGTCGAAGCCGGCCTCGACCAGTTTCACCGTCGCCTGAGCGAACTGCTCCGGCTGGCTCCCCATCAACTGCCCGCCGACGGGGTGCTCCTCGTCGGTGACCTTCATGAAGCGGTCGTTCCGCTTGCCGCCGCACAGGACGAGGTAATCGAGCATCACCTCGCACAGCGTGTACGGAGCGCCCAACCGCCGAGCGATGACCCGCATGGCCCAATCGCTGTAGCCCGAGAGAGCCGCCTGGACGACGGGGAAATCGATTGGTTGTAGACCGAAGGAAAACACCGCGGAGATCCTTTGGGAAGTACAGGAAGCAGCGATGGGATTCTACCAAAAAGTATGGCGGAGCGGGCGGGGGGAAGTTGAACCGCCAAGACGCCAAGAACGCTAAGGGCAAAAAGATGACAGAAGAATCACAGAGACGCAGAGGCACAGAGAAAAAATGTTAGAATGAACGAAGAGAGACCCGTTCAAGGTTCCTCGCAGCACTTCGGGGACACGCAAGCAGATCGTTCGTTGCAGTGGCTTTGCACTTACCTCGACTTGTTCACGCCGCTTCGCTTCACTCTTCTTTCTCTGTGTCTCGGTGCCTCTGTGGTTCCATTCCTTGCTCCGTGAACGATTCCTCCTCCTTGCCGTTCGTCCCCGTCTCTGGAAAAATGCTCGCGACCGGCTGATTCCTTCATTTTACGTCCAAGGCGCTCCGATGACGCTGATTGACCTGACGGCCTCCGAACTGCTCGCCCAACTGAACGCCGGCGAACTCCGCTCGGTCGAAGTCACCGAGGCCTTTCTGGACCAGATTCAGAAGTTCGACGGCCAGGTCCAGGCGTTTCTCGAGGTCGATCCGGCCATGGCCATCGAACGGGCCGAGGTGATCGACGCCCGCCGCGCGGCCGGACAGAAGATGGGCGTGCTGGCCGGCTTGCCGGTGGCGATCAAGGACGTGCTCTGCACCGAAGGGGAGCCGACCACCTGCGGGTCGAAGATCCTGGAGAACTTCATTCCGCCGTACGATGCGACTGTGGTGGCCAAGCTCAAGGCGGCCGACGCAGTGCTGATCGGCAAGACCAACATGGACGAGTTCGCCATGGGGGGCTCGACCGAGAACTCGGCCTTCCAGAAGACAATGAACCCCTGGGACCTGGAGCGGATCCCCGGCGGTTCCAGCGGCGGCGCAGCCGCTTGCCTGGCCGCCTCGATGGCTCCGCTCTCGATCGGCACCGACACGGGCGGATCGATTCGCCAGCCGGCCGCCTTCTGTGGAGTCTCTGGCTTGAAGCCGACCTATGGCCGGGTGAGCCGCTACGGGCTGGTGGCCTTTGCCTCGAGCCTGGACCAGATCGGCCCCATGGCCCGCAGTGTCGAGGACATCGCCCTGCTGCTGGAAGTGATCTCGGGGCACGACCCGCTCGATTCGACGTCGGTCAATCAGCCGGTCCCGGAGTACACCAAAAGCGTCCGCGAGCCACTGGCCGGCCTGACGCTGGGCCTTGCCAAGGAGCATTTCGATAAGGGCCTGGATGCCGAGGTTGAGAAGTCGGTGCGCGAGGCGGTGAAGGTCTACGAGTCGCTGGGCGCGAAGGTGAAGGAGATCTCGCTGCCGCACGGCAAGTACGGGGTGGCGGTCTACTACATCATCGCCCCCTGCGAGGCTTCCAGTAACCTCGCCCGATTTGACTCGGCCCACTACGGCTATCGGACCGACGAGAAGGCGATGCTCGCGGACTTGAAGGAAGAGCAGCGGGTGTTGAAGGGGGCTAACGACATGGCCGGCCTGAAGCGGCTCGATTCATCGCTGGTCCGGATGTATCGCCAGAGCCGGGCGGAAGGCTTCGGGGCCGAGGTGAAACGCCGCATCATGCTGGGGACCTACGCCCTGAGCGCCGGCTACTATGACGCCTATTACCTGAAGGCCCTGAAGGTCCGTCGACTGATCCGCAACGACTACGACCAGGCGTTCAAGGATGTCGATCTGATTCTGGGTCCCTGCACGCCGACTCCACCGTTCAAGATCGGCGAGAAGTCCGACGACATCCTCTCGATGTACCTGGGCGACCTGTACACGGTCACTGCCAACCTGGCCGGCGTCGGGGGGATCTCAATCCCTTGCGGGCAGACGCAGGCCGGCTTGCCGATCGGCCTGCAACTGCAAGGCCCGCCGATGGCCGAAGAGAAGCTGCTGCGGGCGGCTTACATGTTCCAGAAGGCGACCGGCTGGCACACGATGCGGCCGGTGATGCCTTCCTGAGAGGTTCATCAGTGGCGGGCGATTGGATGTCTCCTGACGAAAACACCAAGAGACGCGGTTGGTCCCGATTCCGCTTGAGTACGGTTGTTGCGTTGATGTTTGTGCTTGCTGTCGCGTTTGCCTGGGGCTTCAAGGGATTTCGGGAGGAGCAACGATTTCGGGAGGCCATAGAGGCCGAGCAAGAGGCCGCGAAAGGTTACCTTGGCGCGACCATGACTTCCGTCATGGCTCGACGAGGAAATCCTTCCGAAAAATGGGAGGGACACTATGGACATCCCGACCTTGCCTATGTGAATGCGCACGGTCCTCCGATCACCATGATCTATAACGATTCGCTGGGCGTCCTCTACCTCTCATTCGAGCAGGTGAATGGCCAGTGGGTTTGTTTCTCAGCCACCTATGTTCGCGAAGGAACGGTCTTCTGACGACAGTAACAGTGCAGTGGAACCACAGAACAAAGAGACACCGAGAGGGAAATGGGGGGGGGACATGCAGTGCGATGCAAGCCGCGATTTCCTCTGTGTCTCTGTGTCTCTGTGGTTCCATTGCTTTAGTTGAGATTCGCTTACCCGCGACCACTGGCATTGTCCTTGCATCAAGATTTTTAGCGCGTCCGACTGAACTTCACTGAGACACTCAATGTCCGCACCCTATACGACGATCATCGGCCTGGAAGTCCATGTGCAGTTGCTCACCAAGAGCAAGCTGTTCTGCGGTTGCAGCACCAAGTTCGGCGCGCCTCCCAACACGCAGACTTGCCCGGTCTGCCTGGGCATGCCCGGCTCGCTGCCGGTCATGAACCGCCGAGCCTTTCAACTGGCCCTCAAGACGGCGGCCGCGATCAACTGCTCGATTGCCGAGTTCACCAAGTGGGACCGCAAGAACTACTATTATCCCGACTTGCCGAAGGGCTATCAGATCAGCCAGTTCGATCTCCCCTTCAGCTCGAAGGGGCACCTGATGATCGAGGATCCGGCCGGCGGCCCGCCTAAGCGGATCGGCATTATCCGGGCTCACCTGGAAGAAGACGCGGGCAAGAGCATGCACGACGAACAGGCCGGCGTGGCCGACAGCCGCGTCGACTTGAACCGCACCGGCACGCCGCTCTTGGAGATCGTCAGCGAGCCCGACATGCGCTCCCCGGCCGAGGCTAAGGCCTATCTCGACGAGCTCAAGCTGCTGCTCACCTACCTCGAGGTCTCGGACTGCAACATGCAGGAGGGAAGCCTGCGGGTCGACGCCAACGTGAACCTGCACATCGAGACCCCCGCCGGCAAAGTCGCCACGCCGATTGTGGAAGTGAAGAACATGAACAGCTTCCGCTCGGTCGAGCGGGCGCTGGCTTACGAGATCACCCGGCAGTACGACGCTTGGCAAGAGACCGGCGAGACGATGGGCAAGTTCTCGAAGCAGACCCGCGGCTGGGACGATCCGGCCGGAGTGACCCACGCCCAGCGCGAGAAGGAAGAGTCGAGCGACTACCGCTACTTCCCCGAGCCCGACCTGGTCCCCGTCCTGCTTACCAAGGAGGAGATTGACGTGGTGAAGGGCTCGCTGGGCGAACTGCCCCAGGCGTTGCGAAAGCGCCTGGAGAGCGAGCATAGCCTGAGCCCCTACGACGCCGACGTGCTGGTGAACCAGGGCCGGCCGATGGTCGAGTATTTCCTGACGCTGGCCAAGTCGATTGGCGACAGCAAAGTGGCCAGTAACTGGCTGCAGCAGGATGTGCTGCGGACCTTGAAGGAAATCTCGTGGGAGAACTTCCTGGGCGTGGCCCCTGCTAGCTGGCTGGCCGAGCTGGTCGGCCTGGTCAAGGAGAAGAAGATCGAGCACAACCGGGCTCGCGAAGTGCTGGCCGCTAAGGCGGGCGTGTACACGGCTTTATACGAAACCAGCGGCACGTTGGGAGCCGTCGGCGCCGCGGCTGACACGGTTGAAAAGCTCCGCGGCAAGAGCGCCATGGAATCGATCCAACTGCTGGGCATTGAGCAGGTCGACGAGTCGGCCCTGATCGAACTCTGCCGCGAGATCCTGCTGGCCAACCCGCGTATCGTCGCCGACGTCAAAGAGGGTAAGATGCAGGCAGCGGGGGCCTTGGTCGGTCAGGCCAAGAAGAAGAACCCGCACGTGAACCCGGGACGCGTCCGCGAGATCTGCCTGGAGCTGATCGCCGGGATGTAAGCCCGCGTCGATTCGCAGGAGCGTGCTATGAAGAATATCCTTGCCATCGTAGGGGCTTTGGCCCTGATCTTTGCGGCGCTGGGCTACTATCGCAGTTGGTACACCTTCAACTCGACGGAGACGACGATCGACCTGTCGATCGACAAGGCCAAGATCGTGTCGGACGAGGAAGAGTTCCAGCGGCAGGCGCGCGAGAAGGTCCGCTCGTGGCGCGGCGAGCCCGGCACCGCCGAAGGGGAGCAACCTCCAGGGCAACTCGACCCAGCGATTCCGCCCGGAACACCCGCGCGCAAATAGGGTGCGTTCGGTCGACCCTTTCACCAGCGGCGACGACGTCAGCAAGCCCCCCCCTCTCTCCGACGGGGCGTTTTGCCACACCCTGGCGAAATAAGGGAAGGTTTTCCGGACCATTGCGGGCAAACTCCATTTCGCCGATGCGACATTCGGACTACGATTTCGTCCGTAATATTGAGTTCACTTGCCGCATGCCACAGGGGTGTACTTTGGTCCGAGTAGGTCTGGTCGGCATCGGCTTCATGGGCATGATCCACTACCTCGCCTGGCAAAAGGTGAAGGGAGCCACGGTCACGGCCATCAACACCCGCGATGCCAAACGGCTCGCCGGCGACTGGCGGGGGATCAAAGGCAACTTTGGCCCCCCGGGCAAGAAGATGGACCTGAAGGGGGTCAAACGCTACGCGCAGCTCGGCGAACTGCTGGCCGATCCCGTCATCGATGTGGTCGATCTCTGCCTGCCTCCGCATCTGCATGCCGACGCTGCCGAGGCGGCCTTTCGCGCAGGCAAGCATGTGCTGGTCGAGAAGCCGATCGCACTGTGGACCACCGAAGCCGACCGCATGCTCCGCGCCGCCCAGAAGGCCAAGCGGCAACTGCTGGTGGCCCATGTGCTGCCGTTCTTCCCCGAATACACCTGGGCCTATCAGGCGATCACCAGCGGCAAGTACGGCAAGTTGAAGGGGGGCATGTTCAAGCGGATCATTTCCGATCCGACCTGGATTCCCGACTTTTACGACCCGGCCAAGGTGGGCGGCCCCGTGGTCGATCTGCACATTCACGATGCGCACTTCATTCGCTTGTTGTGCGGAATGCCGAAGGCCGTCTCTGCGCGAGGGCACATGCGCGGCAGCGTGGTCGAGTTCATGACCGTCGACTTTGTGTTCCCCGATCGCAGCCTGACAATCTCGGCCCAGTCGGGAGTGATCGCCCAGCAAGGTCGCCCGTTCACGCATGGTTTCGAGATCCATCTCGAAAAGGCCACGCTGGTCTACGATCTGGCGGGCATCGGCAAGGCGGGCGGAGTTCCGCTCACGCTGCTTGGCGCCGACGGCAAAGCCACCCAGCCCAAGCTGCCAGCCGGCGATGCCTTTGAAGCCGAACTGGCGGCCGCCGCCCAGGCGATTGCCACGGGCGAACCGTCGCCTCTGCTCAGCGGCCGACTGGCGGCCGATGCCCTGACGATCTGCCATCGCGAAACGGAGTCGGTGGTGAAGGGCAAGCAGGTCGTCGTCTGAAAGGCGGAGCGCCTTCTGTAGGGAACGCCCTCCGTGGCGTTCCGTGAGTAAGTGATAATTTTCCAACTTCACGGAACGCCACGGAGGGCGTTCCCTACAGGGGGCTGAGAATTAGCCGCCCGACTTGCGGGCCAGCCGCGCTTCGCGGCGTTTCAGCGCCCGCTCCATCTCCAGCTTTTCTTCAGGCGTTACCGCCTCGAGCGGAGGAGCGCCCTTCGGCTTGCGGTGCTCGTCCAGCGCCACGTACACGGCGAAGGCCTCGTTCGTGCGCGTGGTGCGACCCGTGATGACGTTCTCGGCCAGGACTTCGATCTTGGTCTCCATCGAGGTGCGCCCCACATAGGTCAGCCAGGCGTTGAGCGTCAGCAAATCTCCCACCATTACCGGTTCGAGAAAGACCATCGAATCGATCGCCACGGTCACCACATGACTTCGCGCATGACGCATGGCGGCCAGGGCGCCGGCCTCGTCGACCAGTCGCAGGATCGAGCCCCCGTGTACATTGCCCATCGCATTGGCGTGCTCCGGCAGCATGAACTGCCGCAGCGTCACCAAGGTTTCGAGCGAAGTGGTCATCGGCAATCGCGATTCCGTAGCCAGGGACGGGGCGACTACCGCGAGCCGTTGCTGCCGCCCGAGTCCTTGCCGTGCAGCATGCCCTGCTTAAAGGCCTTGGCCATGGCCATCGGCACGTCGGCCTCGGCCAGCACGACCTTCGAGCGGTTCTCGGCCACCTGGGCCTTCATTTCCTGCTCGCGAGCCACGGCAAACGCCCGGCGTTCTTCGGCCTTGGCCCGGGCGACTCGCACGTCGGCCTCGGCCTGGTCGGCCTGCAGACGGGCGCCGATGTTCTCGCCTACGTCGATATCTGCGATGTCGATCGAGACAATGGCAAACGCGGTCTGAGCATCCAGGCCGCGCGACAGCACCGCCTTCGAGATCCGGTCCGGGTTCTCCATCACTTCAAAATGGCTGTTCGAGGAGCCGATCGAGGTGATGATCCCCTCGCCGACGCGTGCGATGACCGTATCCTCGGTGGCGCCGCCGATCAACTGATCCAGGTTCGTGCGGACCGTCACGCGGGCTCGCACCTTCAACTCCACACCGTTGCGGGCGATGGCGCTCAAGAACGGCTTGCCGCGGGTCGGATCGGGGCAGTCGATCACCTTGGGATGCACGCTGGTCTGCACGGCTTCCAACACGTTGCGGCCGGCCAGATCGATGGCCGCGGCCCGATCGAAGTCCAGGGGGATATCGGCCCGGTGCGCAGCAATGATCGCCCGAATGACGTTGGGGACGTTGCCGCCGGCCAGGTAGTGGGCCTCGAGCCGCCGGGTGGAAAGCTCCTGGCGATTCTCCACGATGCCGGCCTGAATGCCCATGATCTTCGACTGCACGATCACGCGGGCGTTCACCCGTCGAAAGCTCATACCGACCAGGCTCAGCAGGCCGACGTCGGCGCCGCTCATGTAAGCCTGAAACCAGAGCGAGCCGTACTTCAAAATAAGCACCAGCAGGACCAGGCCCAGTACAAAGGCCAGGGCCCCCACGGCCACCGCCACCACGATCATCAGGTCTTCGTCGGCGGCATTGCCTGCCTGGGCCAACAGGGCGAGTTGCTGAAGCGGAAGCCAGTGGAGCATAAACCAACCCCTAAGGATGCGAAATCAATGCAATCAGGTGGGAACGACAGTCAGGGTTTCTCGTGAAAAACAGCATAGCGGCTGGAAGGGGGCGGGGAAAGTTCCCAAGGGGGCTTGTGCCGGCCGGGATGATGCCCGTTCTGGCGCCCCGCGTTGAGCGCGAGGGCCGAATCGCTACACTGGTTTCGAGTCCTCGCCGTCTGCATGGCGTGTCGCGGGAACCACGTACAGGGGATGGGGACAGGACGATGTTCAAGTGGATCCGGGCCAATTGGCAATCGGCAGGGGCCGATCAGGCGTTCGAGGCCGGAGACTACGCGCTGTCGTTTGCCGAGGCCGACAAGGCCGTGAAGACCGACCCGAACTGCGCATCGGGATACTATGCCCGGGCTCGGGCGGGGGCGTATCTGGATCCGACCGACCTGGAGCAAGTCCAGCAAGACGCCGAACGTGCGATCGCGCTCGAATACGACGAAGACGATGTCTACGAGATCAGCGCCGGCGCCGCCCTGGCGCGCAAGGATTACCCGTTGTGTCTGCAGCGGGCCGAACAGCTGCTGGCCCGGAACCCAAAGAATGGCAAGGGCTACAATCGCAAAGGTTTGGCCCTGTTTTATCTGCAGCGGTTTGCCGAAGCCGTGCCATGCTTCGATCAGTCGCTGAAGTACGACTTCAGTCCGCACGACCTGCATTGGCGCGGGCATACCAAGACGTTTACGGGGGACATTGAGGGCGCCGTAGATGACTACGGCGCCGCGCTTGAACACATGCCCGACAACGCGTTTGCGCGTCGCGGCCGGGCAGAGATGCTGGCGGTCCTGGGGCGATTCGACGAGTCGCTGGCCGAGTTCGACCGGCTGCTGCAAATTCCTGACGTCGACTACGCCTGCATCGCCGCCCGAGGAAATTTGCACCAGTTACTGGGACAGACGCGCGAGGCTCACCGTGATTTTCGCGAATATCTGAAGCGGCATTCTGCGGCGCTCCGCAGTTGGAACTCGCCCATGCGGGTGCCAACGTTGTTGCTGCACGCGTTCAAGGATTTGTACGAGCCCGGGCACGTGGACAATTCCGCCGCCGTACTGCTGACGTTCGACCAGGGTTTGTTGAATCCGCTGGAGCGGCTGGCCGATGTCTGGCGCCGCGCCCGGGAGTGTTCGCCGGAGGGGGACGAGATCGAACGTCAGGTGGCCGACACGTTGGCCAGCGACATTGCCGTGGAACACCGGCGCAAACTCTTGCCGCTGGAGTTTACCGAAGGGGCCGAAGTGTTCGTCGCCGACATCTGTATCCGTCGTTGCCTGCTCGCCGAGGGACGACTGGACCGCGAGAAAGCCGTGATTGAAGTGGCCGCGGAACCCGCCCCGGGCGGGCGCCTGGCACAACTTCCGGAACCGAATCTCGCCTGGTTGGCAGAGAGGTGAGCGCTTGAACGGGCGATCTCTGTTCGGTACTGGGAGTTTGCCTCGCGCCTAGCGCGGCGGCGGTTTCGACAAGAGCTCGAAATGATGGGTCACCTCGCCCGACGCAACCTGGACAACGAGCGTGCTCTTTTCATCATAGATCGCGGGAATAAACGGGCTGACTTCGTCCACCATGGTTCCAGGCGGCGAAGGTGGGCCAGCCTCGATCTTCCGGCCGGTGGCCCGAACGGCCCTGATGCGAACGATCTTCTTGCCAGGGTCCATGCCTCCCTCGGCGTCGAGACGATACTTGCCGTTTTGGATTGTTCCTCCGGCGACGGGACCCGCGCCATCCGCCGGCTCGAAAGTGATGGACCCCTGCCCGACCGGTTGGCCGTCAAAGGTAACGTTGCCTTGGACCACGGCACGATTGCTGGCGCCGCAACCGATGCACGGTCCCAGCGCGGCCACAAGAAGCCCCACCGCCCATGACTTCTGTCCTGCAATTCGCATGAGGCTTCCACGAGATAGGGGGCCATCCGAGAAGGATCAAAAATCGCTGACCGACTCTCCGCCCGCGGGTGAAGAGAGCGCTTGCCAGGTATTCAAGCCGATCTCCTGGCTTGCAAACCGCACGGAGCCATCGGCCAACAGCGTGTTGACTCCACCCGGATGGGAACTGCGGGCGGTGCGTATATCCCGGATGCCATTGAAGGCGGTGTAGGCGCCGATACACGGCGCGCGCGGCGTGCTGAAACACCAGGCGCTACGAATCTCATCCGGAGCAAGACTGTTGGGTGTCCGGTTGTGGTGGTACAAGGGCCCCTCGGGATAATGCAGGATGCCTCGTCCATCCGTGGTTTCTCTGGGGCAACGAATCTCGGACACCATCACCGTCTGGCTCAGGCCATCTCGCAGTTGATGGAAGCCGAGCCAACTGTTGATGAAGAACACCCCTGCGGGACGCCCCATCGACGGCGGACTGGTATGGCCAGGGCCGGTTCGAAATTCGATCGCGGGCCCGATCCCATTGTTTGCGACGTAGTTTCCGCGACCGAAGACCAAGGGACCTTGCCCGGGCAACAGCACCGTGGAGTAGGTCGTATTGGGTTCGGGGTTGCTGTCGGAAGGGCAAAGCAAGAAGGGGATTTTTCGTCCTGTGACTGCAACTCCGCCATTGTCGTAAAAGTTCTGGCCAAGCCGTTTCCAATCGATGAGTTGGTCGAGATTGCCTTGTTCCATGTACGGGAGGGTATACGCGACCCAAGTCGTCTCACTGGGAACCTCAGGCTTTCCCAGGTCGGTTCCAATTTTTCCGCCTCCCGTGGAACCGGGAGGCAACCGACGCTTCGCGTTATGATGCAGGTGTAATGCCAGACCGATCTGCTTCTGATTATTTGTGCACTGCACGCGAAGTGCTGATTCCCGTGCCGCTTGAACGGCGGGCAAGAGCAGCGCGATAAGGATGCCGATGATGGAGATGACCACCAGCAGTTCAATGAGTGTGAAGCCGCGTGTACGCTGCCAGGCAAAACCGCTCGTCTTCATAGCAGATCCTCCGATGGGGCCCGTACAAGCAGGCACTTCTTGAAGTCTCGGGGGGAGGTCCTCGAAACGCAAGTGTAAAGAAAACGACGTTCTTTCTTTACAACATGCAGGTTCAGCCTACATCATGCCCGCACCTGCGATGCTGATCCTCACGGGGCGTCTAGGGTTGAGGAAGAGGTTGAAGCCGGCCAGTACCGGTGGGGTCACACGAAGTGTTCGGAAATGATTGGCGAGACAGCCGTGCCGATGCGTAACGTAGCAGGCACACGGAGAGGCTGTGATTCCTGGAGAATAGGGAGCGCGAAAGAACACCGGCCCCTCACCCCGGCCCTCTCCCCAAAGGGCCAAAGGGGCGAGGGAGAAAGAAAGGCGGACGGCACACGGAGAGGCTGTGATTTTTTTAAACGGCGAGGGACGCCAGCGGCTCCGGAACTGAGCGGCAGGGCGCTAGCCGCCGGTAGTACACGGTTCGAGCATCCCTTGGGCATTCGTTCTCATCGGCGGCGGGCTAGAGGTCCAACGCGCAAGCGATTGGGAGAGGGAAACCTGGGGCAACCGGCCGCTAGCGCCCTGCCGCTCAGTTTGCGTCACTGACCGCTGGAGAGACTTCGGGCGGACGGCACACGGAGTGTGCCTGCTACTTTACGCGCTATCGCTTCGCGACGGTTCCGCTGGGCAGCGTTGCCGGTTCGGCTCCCAGCGATTGCAGCGCCAGGCTCGGCGGAGAGCCGCCTGATTTGCGATCCACCTGTAGCCACATGGCCAGGATCTCGCGGACCAATTCGGCCGAGGGGAAGCGGGCCTGGGGAGATTTCTCCAGCAGCCCGTGGCACAGTTCAGCCAGCTTTCGCGGACAATCGGGGCGATGCGTCGTTACGGGCACCGGCGGAGTGTTCTGGTGATTCAGCAAGCGCTCCGTCAGATTGCCCTGGGCAAACGGCGGCGCGCCGGTCAGCAACTGGTACATCACACAGCCCAGGCTGTAGAGATCGGCCCGGTTGTCCACGTCGTGCGAGTGCCGGGCCTGCTCGGGGGCCATGTAGTCGCCGGTCCCCAACAGCCTTTCGCCATGTCGCAAGGTCAGCGACTCGCGTTCGTCGGTCGGCAAAGCCAGGCCCAGGTCCAGGATCTTCAGCACGCCCCAACGATCGATCATCAGATTGCGCGGCTTCAGGTCGCGATGGACCAGCCCCTTGGCATGCAGATACTCCAGGCCCGCGGCCACCTGGCGAATGATCTCGGCCACGTTCGAGATCGGCAGCGGACCATGCCGTTCGACAAGCCACTCGACATCGTGCCCCAGCACATACTGCATGGCGAAGTACGTGGTCGCTCCCTGCTGGCCCAGGCCAAACCCGCGCACCACATTGCGGTGGTTCAGACCGGTCAGGATGCGGGCCTCGCGACAGAACCGTTCGTAGTGCGAACTCTGTGAACGCTTGGCATTCAGAAACACCTTGAGCGCGACATTGGTGCCGGGCCGCAGTCCGTCGACGCTCGAGGTCTCGTCCTCGTTGCGAGAAAGCGGGCCGTTCCAAACGCCCAGATAGAGCCGGCTCATGCCCCCTTTCGAGAGCGGACCCAGAAGCTTGTATTCGCCCAGGTAGTAGCCGCGCGTATGCCCTTGCACGAGTTGCTTCTGCTGCCAGCGCGTCAGGTGGCCATGATCGATCAGATCCTGGCCAAAGGCTTCGATCGGATCGAGCACTTCGTGATCGGTGGCAATCTGCTGTTGCTGCACACGCACGACCGCTTGTCGCAACGCCTCGGGCGAGACCAGCCCGGACGCTTCGACCGCGTCGAGATACCGCGACACGCCTTCCGGCGGTGTGGAATGCGGCATAGCAGAAACCCTTGAAGTGAGCCAATAACGACCGAGATCGTAGCACGCGACCGTGAAAGTATCGTGAAGCTCGGGAGGCCAGCGGACTGACTTCCAACTTCCATACTAGGATCGAGTTCGGCGTTTTTGCGGTCGAAACCAGGGCAAATCTGCGAATTGCCTCGGTTGGTGGGAGCATCCCTGCCAATGGGGGACACAGAAATGCAGGCAAACCGCCAGGGCCAGAATTCTGCCTGCACCCCCAAACTCATATGCCTATTAAGGTTAATCGCTTGCGACCGGCGATTTCCGAATTTCCGCCTTTTTCTTTGTTTGCGCGAAAGTCGATGCGAATGCTTCGCAGGTTCGGAGCAGGGTGGATGGACACTGGCACCCAGCTTTTTTGAAGATGCGGTCTACTACTTCGCCAGTTAGCCCGTGGCCTTCGCCACTGCCGCCAGTGCTGCCGCGTGCAACCGGCTGTTCGTGGCCAGTACGCCCTGGTTATTGGCCAGCGTGCGACCGACCGAGAAATCGAGCGGACGCCCGGAGAGATCGGTTACACGCCCGCCGGCTTCTTCCACCACCAGGCTGCCCGCTGCCTGATCCCAGATCTTCTCGCGGTAGTCGGGCTGATTCGAGGAAAGGAAGCGAAACAGCGCATCGCCACGGCCGGCCGCCAACACGGCGTACTTGGCCTGGCTGTCCATCAGTACTGGATCTGCCTTGGCGCCGAATACCGAGGCCACGTCACCCATTTGATCGACATTGGTATGCGCGGACTCGAACGAACGGAGCAGCCGCGCGCTGGCCGGATCGAGAACTTCCGACACCTTGAGTCGGGCGAAAGGGCCAGGGCCTTCGATCGGCGTCACCCACGTGCCATGTCCAGCGACTGCCACGACCAGCGAGCCAGGGCCATGCATGTCCGGCCTGCCGCCGTCGACCAGATTCGGACAGCCCAGCACGCCCAACTGCACGCGGCCGTGCTCGATCAGGGCCAGGGCCACCGCATACTGGTCTCCGCGCAAGAAGCCTTTGGTGCCGTCGATCGGATCGAGGGTCCAGAATCGCGGGCCCGGCTCAGCGCCCCCTTGATCGATCCAGTCGCAGACCAGCTCGGGCGTGGCTTCGGGGTAGATGCGTCCCACGAACTTAGCCACCTGCTCGCGCGTGGCCGCACTGTCCGCTTCGCGCAGCTCGCCGGCGTCCTCTTCTCCCACCAAAAGATCGGCCGGAAAGTCCTGCCGCAGCCTGCGGGCCACGACCGCCTGCACGGCGAAGTCGGCCACCGTGACGGGCGAGCGGTCGCTCTTGGTCAACGCAGGCGTGACCATCTCACTTTGCACCTGCCGTGCCAGTCGCGAGGCCTGACGTACGGCTTCAATGGCAAAACGGACCGGCGGAGAGTCGAACATCGGGCTTCCTCAGACGTCGATTTTTCGAGGGGGGGAGCGGGAGTTCCCATTCCAGGCCGAACGGTAGCAGAACGCCCGCTGGCAGTGCAAGAAGGCCGCGCAGGGCGTCGCTTGCGTGGATGAATCTGCCCAAAACGGCCGTGTTTTCAGGTCCCCTGCTAGCACCCCGATGCAAGCCCCCCTTGCCTAAAGTGCGGCCCTTGAACTAACCTCCTGAAGTTCGCCCACCCTTGCAAAGCCTTTGTCTGGATGAGGACCGAACGAAGCGCGTGCAGGATTCCACCAGACGCGCCTCCTCGCCATGGATCGAACACGGAGGATACCGTGCAGCTTTCACTACCCCTATCGCTTGCGCGATGGATTCGCTTGCAGCATGCCGTCGGCCTGTCAGTGCTCTTTTTACTTGGTCTGCAGGGGGCACCTGCTCACGCTCAAACCGGCGGCGTGTTGACTGACGGCAACGCCATCTATTCGGTTTCCAATGGCCCCACCACGATTGGATCGGCCGGCCCCACGGCGATTTTCCGGCCGGAAGGCGGAATCGACCATCTGGACCAGAACTGGTGGTGGTACAGCGTCGTGGGGGACACGCGCGAGCGCCCCTTCGGCGAGTATGGCGGGCCCGTGATCAGCGGAGGCATGACCGCCACCTCGAGCTTCTCGGGCGACACGGCCGTGCTCACCTTCACGGAAAGCCGCTTCACCGCCACCTATACGATGACGCTGGTTGACGGCGCCACGCCCGGCTCGGCACGGCTGAACCAGAGCTTTCTGGTCACGAACCTTACGAACGGGACGCTGAACCTCTCGCTGTTCAACTATGTCGACTACGATCTGAACGGCAAGTCCGACACGGTTTCGGAAGAAGACTCGTCGATCGCCACGCTGATTTCGCCGGGACTCATCCAGAACGTCGATGCCGGCACCGCGGCCCTCTTTCAAGGAGACAATCCCAACTTTTATCAGGTAGCGGAATACTCCAATCTGCTCAGTTGGCTTCAGGACGCCGCCTTGATCAACGGCACGGGCGATCTGAACAATACCGGGCTGCCGTTCGGCCCCGAAGACTTCACGGCCGCCATGCAGTGGGACCTGGTGCTCGCCCAAGGCGGCTCCGCTCTGGTCACCGGCTACCTGGAGATCGTTCCGGAACCGAGTTCTATCGCCCTGCTGTTGGTAGCCGGCGCCGGGTTGGGAGTCTGGGCGCGTAAGCGTCGTAGGCCGAGCGTCCCGGAGCAAGCCATGCTTGAACCGACCGCTTGAGCTGGCGTCTCTGGCGAACGGGCCTGATCGGCTATTCGGATTTCTTCTGCTCGGCCTTCTTCTTGGCCGCTTCGCTCTGATTCACGGGCGAAGCGACCGGCAGCGGTTGGCCCAGTGTGTCGCGGTTGGCCTTAAAACCGCCGCCGTCGACATCGATATAGATCGGATTCGCGCAGGCCGCGATCAAGGTGCCGCCCCAGTTGGGGCCCATCACGGGCCCCACATGCCGGTGCTCGTGGACGGCCAGCACGACCAGATGGGCGTCGGCGGGCAGGTCGATTGCCACGCGCCGCTCGAACTTTACCACGTTGTTGCCGAAGCCCTTCGATTGCTTCTCGCGGGTGAAGTTCAGCTCTTCACTCGCGCGGCCGTTCACAAGGATCTGCACGCGGTCGATGTCGAGCCAGTTGGGACACTGCACCCGCAGGGAAACCAGCACGCTGCCGCCAGGTACGGCGATCTCGTCTCCTGGCAGGGCCGTGTGGAGGCCCCCTTGGGCCGAGACTTCGAGAAACGGCCCGTTGGTCAGCACAATGTGCCCGGCCTTGGATTCGCGGACGATCTCGAGCGTGTTGATCTTGGCCGGGTCGTCGGTCGTCGAGCGGACGTAGTTGCGGATGCCGCCTGATCCGTGAAAGTTGTAGTGGGCGTCGGTGTTGTGCACGATCGGCACCCGAAAGCCCTGGTTGAGCATCTGCAGCCAGTTGAACGCCGCATGGTTCCGCACCGCGCCGTTCTTGATCAGCGTCGGCTGCATGCGCAACAGCGTGTCGGTCTGGTGGACCTCAATCACGTTCTGAAACTGTGCGACATTCTTGAAGCCGCCGTCGGGCTGGCCGTCGGCATCCTTGTCGAAGAACATCCAGCCCAGGTCCGGGTGATTCTGCTGAATCAGCTTTTCGCTGCGGTTATCCCACAGGGCCAGCTTGCCGATCTGCTCCTCGGGTTCGTCCTCCGTTTCGGGCCCTCCGTTGTTCTGCTCGCCCGGCTTGAGGACGATCGGGAAGGCGTTTTGATGGTTCAACGGCAGCGGCAGACCAGTCAGTTCGATCCCCGAACAGGTCGCCATTCGCCCCGCGATCCCCAGCGGCCCGTAGTGCCGCAGGTAGCTGTCGACGCGGTTGTGCTCCGTACACGGGGCGAACTCGATATGCTCGGCCACCAAGTTCAGCACCCGGCCGCGCTGGTCGGCCGTGTTGTCCCCCGACGGGCTGGCGTGGCTGTGAAAGTCGGCACTGATCCAGCCTCGCGTATCGACAACTCGCGGCAAGACTGGCTTGAGCGGAGTCGCCTGGCCGGCGGTTACGGTGATCCGCCCAAAGTAAGCGTTGTATTCCGGGCCGTGGCTGACGACGACCTCATAGGTTCCCGGGTCGAGCTTCTGATCGAACTTGCCGTTGGGCGTGTAGCGCAGGCTCTTGATGCCGAAGGTCTCGCTCACATGGCCCAGGCCCGGTGTCAGGGTCAGGCCGACCCCGAAGAACTCGCACTTGGCAGGTATCGGCTTGCCGTCTCCATCGACAATCTCAGCCGACACACGGCCGGCAGCGGGCAGCTTGATGACATGCGGGGCCGGCAACTTCGCATCCGCAGCCGGCGCGGCGACCGAGAGTGTCGATTCGACCGCCCGGCCATGACCGACCGCCTGCACCGAGAGCTTGTAGTTGCCCGCAACCAGGGGGAGCTCGCACTGTCCCTTGTCGTCGGTGCGTGCGATGCCGAGCTTGGCAGGCCAGTTCGCGGGGGCTTTGCCCGCCAGATCTTCCGGCAGCGAAAGCCGCAGCCATGCTCCGGCCACGGGCTGCCCCTGCGGGTCCGTTACCGAAATGGTTGCCCCCGTCGTTGTTGGGTCGGCCTTCTCTCCCGCGGCCAGTTGCTGAGTGCGGGCCCAGGCAGCCACGCGATTGCCGGCAGGGAAGAGATAGCGCGTGTAGCTGACCTCCCCTTGCGGCGCGAGCGTGACCTGATCGGACTCGGCCTTGGGAGCCAGGTACTGGATCTGCGACTTGCGCGCATCGCTGGTGGTGTTGAGGGTGAACCCGGGGGCGACCAGGCCATAGGCCTGGCCAAAATAGTTGTCGTCGGCCCACCAATAGGGAACGCTCCCCGACGGCGTCTTTTCGAAGGAGTTGTCAGCCCGCAGTTCGTCGGTCAGCGAGACCTTCAACTCGCGCTCGGCGGTGTTCTTGAGGGTCGTCGTCACCGCGATCCAAGGCTCGCCATCGCGCAGGCGATACGTCAGTTCCGCAGCAGGCAGTTTTTCGGTCACTGCGGCGGTGAAGCGCAGCACGGCGACTCCTTCCTCGACGCTGGCCTGGGGATCGCCGTACTTGAACTTCCGTTGATCGGGATAGAACGCGGTCAGTTGATCGTTGGGCGCCCCGCGAAACGTGAGATCAATCACGCCGGCCCCGACTCCTTTGGTCGTCATGTTGGCATTCCGCCATGCGGTCGGCTGGGCCACGACAGCCACGATCTGGGCCGAACGAAGGATGTAGTCCCCCACGATGGCGTCGGCCTCTTTGCCGTCCGGAGCCAGGCTGGCGAGGTTCTCGGCGGTAAGGACCTGCACTTCCGCGGCCGTCAAACCAGCCGGCAGGAGCGAGACGAGCAACGCGAGCAAAACCGACAACTGCGGGAGGGCGCGCATGAAACACTCCAACAGGAATGAAGAAAAGGGCGTGCAGAGCGACGCCAGTCTACTCCCAACGGACGCTTGAAGCGATGAAGGATCAGGCGGCAAGCTCACTTCAATTCCGCTGCCGAACGCCTTCGGTTACCATGACGCCACATTCTCGCAGGTTGTGATTTTTTGTCATATCAATCCTAACCCGACGCGTAAGCGAGGAAGAACGCCGAGAGATACGCATCCTCGCTTACGCGTCGGGTTGGGATTTAGAAGCCAAATGCCAAGAATCACAACCTCTCTCCGCAATCACGACCTCGAGCAAATCGATGAGCAGTTTCACCAAGGGAATCATTTTGGCAGGCGGTTCGGGATCGCGGCTCTATCCGCTCACCCGGGCGGTCAGCAAGCAACTGTTGCCGGTCTATGACAAGCCGCTGATCTACTATCCCTTGTCGGCCCTGATGCTGGCCGGCATTCGCGACCTGCTGCTCATCACCACGCCACACGATATGGCCGGCTTTCAGCGATTACTGGGGGATGGCTCTTCGCTGGGGATTTCGATTCGCTATGCCGAGCAGCCCAAGCCCGAGGGTCTGGCTCAGGCGTTCCTCATCGGCCGCGAGTTCATCGGCCAGCAATCGGTCGCGCTCGTGCTGGGTGACAACCTGTTCTATGGGCAAGGCTTTCAGGCCATCTTGAATCGAGCCACCTCGCAAACCGAAGGCGCCACGATCTTCGGTTACCCGGTCCGCGATCCCGAACGCTATGGCGTGGTCGAGTTCGACGCCGGTGGCCAGGCGATCTCGCTGGAGGAGAAGCCGGCCAACCCGCGCTCGCACTTCGCCGTGCCCGGTCTCTACTTCTATGACAACGACGTGATCGAGATCGCCACGGCCTTGAAGCCTTCGCCTCGCGGCGAGTTGGAGATTACCGACGTGAACCGCGAGTACCTGCGTCGCGGCAAGCTGCACGTCGAGAAGTTCGGCCGCGGCTTTGCCTGGCTCGACACCGGCACGCACGAATCGCTGCTGCAGGCCGCCACCTTCATCGAAGCCATTGAACTGCGGCAAGGGTTGAAGATCGCCTGCCTGGAGGAGATCGCCTTTCGCAAGGGATTCATCACCCACGCGCAACTGCTGGATTTGGCCAAGGGAATCCCCAACGAGTACGGACGCTACCTGCGCGAAGTGGCCGACTGGGAGTAGGTAATCGAAGCGCTGTAGGGAACGCCCTCCGTGGCGTTCCGCGCGTCGGCGAAGAGCTTTGATTTTGAACCATCGCCGCTAGAGGATTGTCCGTCGCGCTCGGAACGCCACGGAGGGCGTTCCCTACAGCGATCCGAGTTCTCGCTACCCGATTGCCCGGTACTCCAGGCCAAACGTATCCGCCACGGCTTTATTGGTGCAGACTCCGTCGCGGATGTTCACCGCTCGGGCGACAGGCCGCAGCTCTTTGATTGCCTTTTCGATTCCCATGGTCGCAATCTTGAGCGCCCAGGGGAGCGTGACATTGCACAATGCATAGGTGCTGGTCCGCCCTACGGCACCGGGCATGTTGGTGACGCAGTAGTGGACCACCCCGTCGACAACATAGGTGGGATTGCTGTGCGTCGTGGGCCGGCTGGTCGCCATGCAGCCGCCCTGGTCGATGGCCACGTCGATGATTACGGCCCCGGGTTTCATCTGCTTCAAGTCATCGGCCTCGACAAGCCGCGGTGCCTTGGCTCCGGGGATCAGCACCGCGCCGATCACCAGGTCGGCCCGCTGCAACTGCTCGCGGATCGTATGGCGATCGCTGTACAGCACGTCGACGTTGGCGGGCATCACGTCGTCCAGGTATCGCAGGCGGTCCATGTTGATGTCGAGCAGACAAATGTCGGCGCGGAAGCCGGCCGCCACGCGGGCCGCATTGGCCCCCACCACGCCTGCGCCCAGGATCGTGATGTGGGCCGGGGCGACGCCGGGGACTCCGCCCAGCAGAATGCCGCGCCCCAGTTGCGGCCGCTCCAGATACTTGGCCCCTTCCTGAATGCTCATGCGGCCAGCCACTTCGCTCATCGGCGTCAGCAGCGGCAGCCGGCCCTGATCGTCGGCCAGCGTTTCGTAGGCCACGGCCGTGATGCCCGAGTGGAGCATGGCCTCGGTCAGTTCGCGGCTGGCAGCAAAGTGGAAGTACGTGAAGACGATCTGCCCTTTGCGAAGCAGAGCGAACTCGGCGGCCAGCGGCTCCTTGACCTTCACGATCATGTCGGCCCGGCCGAAGACCTCGGCCGCGGTGGCGACCAGCTCGGCGCCGGCCTGCTGATACTCGACATCGGCTATGCCCGAGCCCATCCCGGCGCCGGCCTCGAAGAGGACGCGATGCCCGCCGCGGGTCAGTTCCTCGACACCGACGGGAAGCATGGCCACGCGGTACTCGTCCGGTTTGGTCTCGCGAGGTACGCCGACGATCATGGGGAACTCCTGAGTCAACAGAGAGGTCGAGGTCTACTGGCCAGTCCCAAGCTTAGCGAGCGGGGCCGGGGAGGGAAGCGGAGCCGACGCCGGCATGCTGGCAGCGTTCCTGCCGGCGCACTCTTTTACTGGCCCTCTGCGGCGAGTAAACTGACAACGCTTTTGGTCTGACGAGTCCCTCTCATCCTGCCTGCCAAGGTTCCTTATGTCGAAATCACCCGCTTGGTTTTGTCTCGCCGCGGCGCTGTTGCTGTCGTGCGTTTCGGTCTCTACCGCTCAGGAAGCGGAGGGAAAGAAGATCAGCTTCAAGAAGACAGAGATCGAGCGCGTCTTCCGCAGCGAAGGGGCCGCAGTCGGCGACTTCAACAAGGATGGCAAGCTGGACATCTCGGCCGGCAGCGTCTGGTTCGCCGCCCCGGATTGGAAGAAGCACGACTTCCTGGACAAAGCTAAGGAATTCAACCCGGCTGGCTACAGCGACACCTTCTGCAACTTTGCCGACGACGTGAACGGCGACGGCTGGACCGATCTGCTGGTGGTCGACTTCCCTGGCAAGTCGACCTGGTGGTTCGAGAATCCCAAGGGAGCCGAAGGCCCGTGGAAGCGGCACGAGTGCATTTCGGTAACGAACAACGAGAGCCCGCTGTTTGTCGATGTCGATGGCGACGGCAAGCGCGAGCTAGTGCTGGGCTATTCGCCTGACCCCAAGCAGGGCGATGGTCCGGATCGCAAGATGGCGATCATTCGCCGCAGCGAAGAGGCCGGCAAGCCGTGGAAGATTCAAGACGTGTCGGCCAAGGGCGCGCCCGGCACCCAGCGATTCAGCCACGGACTGGGCGTGGGCGATATCAACAAGGACGGAAAGAACGACGTCCTGACCACCGAAGGCTGGTGGCAGAACCCGGGCGATGCAACGGACGTTGCTGAGTGGAAGTTCCACGGCGTCAAGTTCGGCCCGGCCTGTGCCCACATGCAGGTCTTCGATTACGACGGCGATGGCGACAACGACGTGCTCAGTTCGAGCGCCCATCAGTTCGGCATCTGGTGGTTCGAGCAGACTCCCGAGGGCTGGAAGCAGCACGAGATCGACAAGAGCTTCTCGCAGACGCACGCCCTGGTGCAAGCCGACATCAACGGAGACGGCCTGCCCGACTTTGTGACCGGCAAGCGCTGGTGGGCTCACGGGGCCAAGGGAGATCCGGGGAGCGACCAGCCGGCCGTCATGTATTGGTTCGAGCTGCAGCGAACCAAGGAAGGCCCCAAGTGGATCCCGCACATCTTCGATCACAACAGCGGCATCGGCACCCAGTTTGAAGTGATCGACGTCAACGGCGACGGGCTGTTGGATGTGGTCACCTCGAACAAGCAGGGAACCTTCTACTTCCAGCAGGTTCGCGAGTAGCGCGAGCGATCGCCCTGAGTACAACCCAGGCCCTTGGCATCAACCGTTGCCAAGGGCCTGTTTTTTTGACGGGTGAAAGCTCGGGGAGGGTCCGCAGCGATAACCGCCGCGGGCTTACTCTTCGCTCAGCACGCTGGCGGGATCTTGGTGCGCGGCCGACAACGCCGGCAGCCAACTGGCCAGCATCGCCACCAGCGGCGCGCCCATGGCAACGGCCAGCAGGGCCAACGTGGTGTGGCGAGAAAGCAGCTCGGCCAGCGGGATCGCTTCCGACTGTGGGGCACGAGCCTGCCAGGCAGTTGCCAGCGCGATGCCCAACGGAACACCGATCAGCGCGGCCAGCAATCCGCAAAGAAAGGCTTTGCCCAGAAAGATGCCCAGGATCTGACGCGAGCGGACCCCGATCGCGCGCAGCACGCCGATCTCGGCCCGGCGATCGCGGACGTTGGCCAGCGAGAGCAGCCCCACCCACACGGCCGCAGCGGCCACGGCCAGCGGAATCACCCCGGCGGCCAGCCCTTCGATCTGGCTGCGCATCTCCTGGCGGCTGGCCTTGGCCTGCGCGAGCGCGGCGGTCGCTTCCCGCGCGGCCAACTTGCGGGCTTCCGCCCGGGCGGTGGCCTGCGTCACGACTTCGATCACCTGCGTGTCGGGGAGCAGCTTGGCCACCTGGCCGCGGATCTCGGCCAGGCGGTCGATCGAGTTGCAGTTGCACTCCAGGGCCCAGATACCGTTGATGCGCCCCTGTTGATTCAACATTCGCTGGGAAGTGGCCAGATCAATCCAAACGGTAATGTCGTCTTTGTTGCCGCGCGGCTTGTAGCACTGGCTGACAGTGAACTCCTGCCCCAGCAGCGTGATCTTGTCTTTCGGCTTCAGGCCCAGCTCGTGATGGATCTCGTGCCCCAGGACGATCTCGCCCGGCGGCACGGCCTCCAGCAGCGGCTTCTTGACCTTCCCTTTTCCCTTGGCGATCTCGCCTCGCACGCCAACCAGCAGCACGCTTCGCTTGCGCTCGGGCCAGATGATTTTCTGCTCGAGCGTGGGGAGCAAGTGCTCCAGCGTGTCGATCGGTCCGCCAGCCAGCCGGGTGACGTACTCCTCGGGCATGGTCTTGGCCGCGTAGCCTTCGCTATAGATATCGCCGAGTTGCTGGTCCTGGGGCAGGATCAGAATATTGAAGCCCAGCCCGAGCGTAATCTTGCGGACGTCGTCCTCCATCGCCTTGCCGCGGGCGGTCGCCTCTTCCTCGCGGGCGGCCAGCAATCGGGCGGTCTGGAGATCAAAGCCATCCAGCACCAGAAGCAGCGTTGCCAACGCGGCTGACGCGGCCACGATCGCCGCCAGGGAGAGGGCGAAGTTGAGCTTGCGATGGCGCAGCTCGCGGAGGATGAGATGAAAAGCGTTCATGCGGAAAATGTAGGGAAGCGGGGCTGAACCTTCTTTCGTCATTATACAGCGTTTCGATCGCCTTTGACGGGAAGTCTCCACGAACATGGAGCCCCGCACTCGTACGGCCGACCCACCTTGGTCGCACCTCGACAGCGCCTCGAATGCTCGGCTCCCCGCTACTTCCCGCCCGGCTGCTGCTTCAGCCCTTCCAGATAGGCGATGATGTCGGCAAACTCTTCCAGCGTCATGCCGTCCTTCAGCCCGTTGGGCATCAGCGACAGGTTGCTCTTGGTCTTCTGCTCGATCGCTTTGGGCAAGAACTTGTGCGACTTGCCTTCGGCGTCGACCAGCTCGACACCTTCCGGCGTGTCGCTCTTGATCAGCCCTTGCAGGACTTTCCCTTCGTCGGTCACCAGGATCGTCATGGCAAATTCGCCCAGGATGCGGTTCGAAGGCTCCAGCACTGATCGAATCAGTTCTTCGCGCGGGTACTTCAGTCCCACGCCGGCCATGTCGGGGCCGATCTTGCCCCCCTTGCCGTCGACTGCGTGGCACTTGATGCAGCCGACTCCCTTCTCGTTCGAGAAGATCTTCTCGCCACGGGCGGCGTCGCCTTTGTTCTTCACCGCGAAGGCCGCGTAGACACCGGGGTCGAGCTTGGCGGGGACGTTCTCGAAGAGGAAGGCGAAGCGCGGATCGCGCTGGCTGATCTGCACGCTGAAGGCCCAGCCTCCGCCGGTGTTGCCGTTCAGGACCCACAGGTGGTTCGTCCCCTTCTTGAGCTTGACCTTGGCCTTGCCCTGGTCGGCATCCCAACCGCGATCTCCTTGGAAGTCATAGGCCTGCGCGCCGTTGACCCACACGGTCAACTGATCGTCGCTCCCCAGGACCAGAGTGGAGTCGGTGTCGAGCTCGGACTCGATCGGGGCATAAGCCAGTCCCCACAGGGCGCTGTTGCCGCCGAAGGTATTTGATCCCTCGAAGCGGCCGGCCGGATCGTTGCTGGTAACTTCGCGCCAGCCGATGAGCTTGTCCTTGTCGCCGGTCGGATACTTGGCGGTCAGGTCCGGCGCAGCGGCCGGATCGAACTTGGGCAGATTCTGGCGGCCATCGGGGCCGTCCTTACCGAAGCCGCCGACGACGTGCCACTTGCGGACCGGCGAGGGGCTGGAGAAAACCGCCTGCAGATCGCCCCGCACGGCCGGGGGAAGCTCGTTCCGCTTGTGCAGTTCCAGGATGTCGTCGCCGATGGTGGGTCGGATCGCCACCAGCGCCGCCTGGCTGGCCTTGCGAAGCGTCTGGTTCTTGCTGGTCAGGCCATCGAGATAGAGCCCCAACGCCCGCTTGTCGGGAATGGCGGCCAGCGCCGTCTGCGCTTCAAAACGAACAGCCGGATCGTTGGCCACCGCTAGGATGGCCGGTACCGTGTCGGTCGATTTCAAGTCCGTCAGCGCGGCCAGGGCAGCTTGGCGGACCGGGACCTCTTGATCCTTCAGAAGCTCCGCGACGCGGGCTGCCCCCTTGGGTCCTTGGATCAACGCGAACGAACCGATCGCCGCCGCGCGGACCTTGGCCTGCGGGTCGGCCAGGCGCTTCTCGACGGCCGAGAGCGCCGGCTGCGCCTTGAGCTTGCCCAGCGCCCCGAGCACCAGCACCGCCAGTTCGGGGCTGGTGGCATCGGCTGAAGCAATCGAAGTCAGTTGCTCCACGGCCGCGGGCGAACCGATGGTGGCGATCGTCTGCACCACTTCCTGTCGCAGGGCGTCGCCTGCTTTGGCATCGCCGGCCAGTTTGGCCAGCGCGGGGACGACCTCGGGATCGGGGATGTCGCGGTACGCCCGAATGGCAGCCAGGCGGATCGCCTCCGGAGTCTTCTCGCCCATCGAATCGCGCAGCGCGGCCATCACGGTCGAAGTCCCCGACCAATCGTGCTTCTGGGCACGGGCCGGTTTGCCCTTGGCGGGCTGCGTGCCCCACCAGCCGGTCGTGTAAGGATCGGCCTTGCGATTCACATAGGCCAGCGATTCCAGGGCCATGGCCCGTTCGGCCGGATCTACCGCGGTTTGCAGATGCCCAATCAGCGCGGCCACCGCGGCATCGTCGTAAACGCCGGTCAAAGCCACCAGCGTCGCCATGCGGACGTCTTTGTTGTCGGACTTCAGATTCTCCGAGGCCAGACGCCAGTCGTTGACCTGCCGAATCGCCTGAATCATGGCGAAGCGGGCGTAGGGATCGCTCTCGCTCAGCGCACCGAACAGCGGTGCGGCGGCGATCGGTTGCTTGATCCGCCCCAGGGCCACGGCCGCGCGAAGTCGCACGCCGGCATCGGGATCCTTCAGGGCTTTGACCAGGCCGACAACGCCCGCGTCCGAACGCCGCAGACCGAGCGCCCGGGCGGCTTGCCCGCGGACATCTTCGTCCTTGTCTTCCAGGGCGGCGATCCAAAGTGCGGCCGGTTCGCCGGCAGGATTCGGGCGTTTATCGCCCGCCAGGGTCATGGCGCTCAGTGTCCAGATCGCGTGGATCTTGCCGAACTTGGGAGTCGCCGGATTGGCCAGCAGCTTGGCAACCGGATCAAACGCGACTTTGGTACCGAGCGATGCCAACGCCCATTGGGCCCGCATCCGTTCGGCATGCGAGGGGTGCGACAGGCTGCTGAGCTGGGCCTCAATCGGGTCGCTGTTCTTGGCGCGGGGCGGTTCGGCCGGCACGTCTTTGCCTTCGTAGGTGACCTTGAACAGCCGGCCGCAGACCTTGGGATTCACCCAGCCGCCAAAGTTCCAGTCGGCCACGTACATCGTCTTGCCATCAGGGCTGAAGCAGACATCCTGAGGGCGGAACTCCTCGCTCCCTTCCTTGACCATGAAGTCTTCGATCTCGGCCGTGAACGAGGCCCCGCTCTTCTTCAGCTTGAAGCGCTGGATCTTCCCCTTGCCCCACTCGCAATGGAACGGGTTCCCCTGGTACTCCGCGGGCCAGGCCGCCTCGCGGTAGCAATCGGCCCCCACCGGCGAGCCGCCGCCATGCTCGCTGATCCGCGGCAGGTGCCGCTCGCCATGCTTCAGGTAGTCGTAGGGGTAACCGTAGTAGCCGCTCTCAATGTGATGGGTGAAGCGGGTCCACCAGCCCAGCCCATCGTCGGTGTTGTCGTAGGTAAAGATGTTGTCGAGCGCGTCCATCGCCACGTCCAAATGGTTGCGTGTGCCCGAAGTCACGATCTCCAACTCGCTGCCGTCGAGGTTCATGCGGATCACGCCGCCCCCCTCGAGACTGATCGTGCTGCCATCGCTGCCGGTCGCCTTGGGGACCCCCTTGTCGCCGACCGAGACGTAAACCTTGCGGTCCATGCCCAGTCGCGTGCCGGTGACGATGTGATCGTTGAAGCCGTAGACGCCGGCCGGCGGACCGAAGCCTGTGGCCAGATCCTTGCGGACGTCGGAGACGCCGTCGCCGTTGGTGTCCTCAAAGACCGAGTAATGTGGGGCATGCATTACATAAAGTTTGCCTTGGTGCCAGATCAGCCCGAACACGGCGGCCAGATTGTCGCAGAAGACGGTGCGAATCGGCTTGCCGGTCCCCTTGTCCCAACGGATCAGGATGACGCGGTCGAACTCCTTTTTGGTGGGCCCGCGCATGTCCATGGGATCTTCGCCCACGTACAGGTTGCCATCCTCGTCGCAGGTCACGACCGAGGGATGCTCGATCTCAGGCGGACCGTAGATCAGCTCGCTTTTGAAGCCGGCCGGGACCTTTTGGGCGAAGGCCGGGGCCGCGATCCAAAGGACAACCATGGAAAACAACCAGACGCGCGCGGAGCCAAGACGCATGGGAATCCCTCGGAAAACGAAGCCTTCGCAGGGCAGGTAGCGGGAGTTTCTAGGGGGGCGAAGCCGTATCGTAATTGGCGGCGAAGGTTCTTTGAAGGACACATGCACCAATTTGGATGGATTATGGAGAGGGGTGGAAGTGAAAAAGAAGTCGTGCGTCTATTCGAAAGGGGTGGGGAACCCAGCCTGCGTGTGAGCGTCTCCATTCTGGGTGGAAGGACGTAAAGGTGGGCCGAGTGAAATGACCCTCTCTTCCTGCTCCCTCCCACTTGTGGGGAGGGCTGGGGAGGGGGGCTGCCCTTCGTTCGCATCTCTGCCTGCTTCTTCTTTTGAACAGGCGGAAACAGAGGTAACAGAGAAATCCCCTCCGTGACCTCCCTTTCCTCCTGTTCAAAAGAACCGTCGTCGTGCAGGCGGCCGTAGTGATGAATAAATCTTATTAAATTCAATAATCAGATTCAAACTAATCTGACAACATGCTATACTGCATAAAGGATAGAAGGCAGCCTGTGCAGGGCTCCATTCGCTCCTCACGAGTGGAGGCGCCCGAGCCACGCACCGGCCTCCGGTTGCAGGCACCCCGCGCTCCGACGATGGGGCGGGCTCAACCCGCAAAGTTACGCGCTGGGGTCAGCGCCCGTGCTGGGGTCAGCGCCCGCGCTGAGTTTCAACCCGCAAAGTTACAGGGGCGATGTGCGATGGGGCGGGCTCAACCCGCAAAGTTACGCGCTGGGGTCAGCGCCCGCGCTGAGGTCAGCGCCCGCGCTGAGTTTCAACCCGCAAAGTTACAGGGGCAGTGTGCGATGGGGCGCGCTCAACCCGCAAAGTTACGCGCTGGGGTCAGCGCCCGCGCTGGGGTCAGCGCCCGCGCTGGGGTCAGCGCCCGCGCTGGGGTCAGCGCCCGCGCTGGGGTCAGCGCCCGCGCTGAGTTTCAACCCGCAAAGTTACAGGGGCAGTGTGCGATGGGGCGCGCTCAACCCGCAAAGTTACGCGCTGGGGTCAGCGCCCGCGCTGAGGTAAGCGCCCGCGCTGAGTTTCAACGCGCAAAGTTACAGGGGCGATGTGCGATGGGACCCGCTCAACCCGCAAAGTTACGCGCTAAGGTAAGCGCCCGCGCTGAGGTCAGCGCCCGCGCTGACCTGTCGCCCCCGACTAATCCAGACTCTCAACATCCAGCCAGTTGTCCCCAGCAGCCAGGTCCACGGCCAACGGCACGGCCAGCGGCCAGACGCCGATCATTTCTTCGCGGACCAGCGCGGCGAGCTTGGGGAGTTCTTCCGGCGGTGCCTCGAACACCAACTCGTCATGAATCTGCAGCAGCATCTTCGATTGCAGCTTCTCACGCAGCAAGCGTCGGTGAATGGCCAGCATCGCCAGCTTGATCAGATCGGCGGCCGAGCCCTGAATCACCGTGTTGATCGCGGTCCGCTCCGGCAGATTCCGCTGCCGGCCCAGCTTCGAACGCACGCCGATGATCTCGCGCCGCCGCCCCAGGATCGTCTGCACGAAGCGATTCGTCCGGGCGTTGATCAGCGTCTCTTCCATGAAGCGGTCGACGCCGGGGTAGCGGCTGAAGTAGGCCTCGATGAACATGGCCGCGGCCGCCCGTTCGATCCCCAGGGCGTTGGCCAACCCGTAGGCCGACTGGCCGTAGATCACGCCAAAGTTCACCGCCTTGGCTTCGCGCCGCATGGCAGGCGTGACCGACTCCAGCGGGACCTCATGCACCTGGGCCGCCACCAGCGAGTGGATGTCCTGATCCTCGGCAAAGGCTTTGCAGAGCGTTTCGTCCTTCGAGAAATGAGCCAGCACGCGCAGCTCGATCTGCGAGTAGTCGGCGCACAGCAGCTTCCAGCCGGCATGCCCGGGCAGAAAGGCCGAGCGGATTTCGCGCCCCTCGTCGGTCCGGATCGGGATGTTCTGCAGGTTGGGATCGCTGGAACTGAGCCGCCCCGTGGCCGCCACCGCCTGATGGAACGAGGCATGCACTCGGCCGGTGACCGGATGGATCATCGTCGGCAGGGCGTCGACATAGGTGTTCTTCAGCTTGGCGAACTGCCGGTACTCCAGAATCTTGGCCGGCAGCGGGTGTCGCGGGGCCAGTTCCTCCAGCACGTCGGCATCGGTGCTGAAGCCGGTCTGGTTCTTCCGCACGATCGGCAGCTTGAGTTCCTCGAACAGCACCTGCTGCAGTTGCTTGGGGGAGCCGATGTTGAAGGGCCGCCCGGCGAGCTGATAGATCTCGGCCTCCAGCGTGGTGAGCTTTTCGCCGAACAGCTGGCTCATGCCGGCCAGTCGGGCGGGATCAACGCGGATGCCGTTGAACTCCAACTCGGCCAGCACTTCGATCAGCGGGATCTCGACGTCGCGAAACAGCTTGTCCAGGCCGCGCTCGGTGAGCTGCGGAGCCAGCAGCGTCTCGAGCCGGACCGGCACGTCGGCGTCTTCAGCGGCGTAGTCGGCCACGTACTGGGTGGGGACTTCGTCCATCCGCTTCTGCTGCTTGCCCGTGCCGATCAACTGGTCGATGGTGATCGTGGGATGATTCAAGTACCGCAGTGCCAGCTCGTCCAGGTTGTGGCTTCGCTCGCCGGCGTTCAGCAGGTAGCTGGCCACCATGCTGTCGAACTCCAGCCCGCGCAGCTCGACCCCAGCCGAACGGAGCACGATCTGATCGTACTTCAAGTTCTGGCCGAGCTTGCCGATGGCCGGATCTTCGAGGTACGGCTTCAGAGCCAGCAGCGTCTCTTTCGGGTCCAGCAGCGGCTCGCCAGCCGGACCGCGAACGGCCAGGTAATAGGCCTCGCCCGGCGCGAAGCCGAAGGCATAGCCCACCACTTCAGCCAGCCGGGGATGAACGCTGGTCGTCTCGGTGTCAAACGAGAATCGCTTCTGGTTTTTCAGCACCGTAAGGAACTGGGCGAAGCCCTCGGGCGTGGAGACCAGCTTGTAGTCGTGCTTCCACTCAGCCGGCGGAGGAGGCGGCAACAACTGCCGGACTTCCTCGGCGATGCGATGGAAACCGAACTGCCCGCACAGATCGAGCGCCTTGCGCGAATCGAACAGCCCCAGCTTGCTCGCGCGCCAGTCGACCTCGATCGGCACGTTCCGCTCCAGCCGCACCAGTTGGCGGCTCAGCTCGGCGGCGGCCCGGCCGTTCATCAGGTTCTCGCGGCGCTTGGTCCCGGCCACTTCGCTGGCGTGGTTCAGGACCTCGTCCAGCGTGTCGTACTGCCCGAGCAACTGGCTGGCGATCTTGGGACCGATGAGCGAGATGCCGGGGACGTTGTCGACAGAGTCTCCCACCAGCGACTGAAAATCGACGACCTGATCGGGGCGCACTCCCCAGTCGGCCTTCAGCGCCTCGGCGTCGTAGATCATGTTTTTGCGGACGTTGTACATCTTCACCCGGTCCGAGATCAGCTGCCGGCAATCCTTGTCGGCCGTCACCAGGTAACAGAGAGCCCCTTCGGCTTCGCAGATTGTGGCCACGGTGGCCAGCACGTCGTCGGCCTCGTAGCGCTCGCATTCCAGGATGGGCACGCCCAGGGCCTCGACCATCTGGCGGATGTAGCCGATCTGTGGCACCAGCTCGTCGGGCATCTCGTCGCGATGAGCCTTGTACTCGGCGTAAAGATCGTCGCGGAAGGTCGGCCCCGGCAGATCGAACGCACAGAACAGATAGTCGGGCTTCTTCTCGCGGCGCAGGAAGAGCAGATCGCGGGTGAAGCCGAAGACGGCGTTCACCGGCTGGCCGCTGGGGCTAGTCATCTCCGGAATGGCGTGAAAGACCTGGAAGATGAGGGAGTGCGAATCGATGACATACACGGTCTTGCCGGCCAGCGAGACCGGCTCGGTCGAGACGGGCTCGGCGATGGGCGCCACCAATGCGTCCGCATTCTGCGGCACCACATCGGGTCCAGGGCCCGAGATGATCATGGGCCGCTTGAGCACGGGGCCCGGTTTGGCGGGCGCGTCGCCCGAGGTGAGATCGCTCTTGGCCCGGCTCTTCTTCAACGCGGGCTTCTCGGGCGCTGTCGCGCCTGCAGGAGGTGCAGCAGCAGTCGCGGGTGTTGTCTCCGGCGACTCTTCTTCCAACCCTGGCAGCCACGTCTGTTGACGGGACGATTTGGCCATGGAAACGGATCCTCCGTGGAAGAGTGGGTGCCTGGAAAGCCTCGCCAGCCGGGCGGGTCGCAGCATTGTAGTGCATGCCCGCGGCGAAGACAGGGCGGGGGGATAGGATGGAGGGTGGAAGGTTGAGGATCGAGGATCGAGGAAAGTCACGTCGAACCCGCAGGCCTGCGCCCCGCACCCTGCACCCTTCACGCTGCACCCCTGCACGCTGCACCCCTGCACGCTGCACCCCTGCACGCTGCACCCTCGATCCTCAATCCTCAATCCTCAATCCTCGATCCTATCCCCCCCGCCCCCCTCTTGCCCCTGTCCTTCGCGAGGGACATATTGGCCAAGCGTGGAAGAACGTTGTCTATCTCAAGAAGCCCGCTGGGCTGAGGAGCTGTTATGAGCGACTGGATTCGTTCCCTGTTGGGCGCCGACGCCGACACCTTGCTGAACCATCGCTCGGGGACCATCTCCAAAGAGATGCTGCACCTTCCCTCGCCCGACTACATCGACCGCTGCTTTATCCCCACCGATCGCAGCTGCCGCGTCATCGGCAATCTGGCCCGGCTGTTCAACCACGGTCGTCTGTCCGGCACGGGCTTCCTTTCGATCCTGCCCGTCGACCAGGGGATCGAGCACTCGGCCGGCGCGTCCTTCGCGCCGAACCCGCTCTACTTCGATCCCGAGAACATCGTGAAGCTGGCCATCGAAGGGGGAGCCAACGGCGTCGCTTCCACCTACGGCGTCCTGGGCGCGGTCGCCCGCAAGTACGCCCACAAGATCCCCTTCATCGTTAAGGTGAATCACAACGAACTGCTGACCTATCCGACCAAGCACGACCAGATCATGTTCTGCACGGTCGATCGGGCCTTCGACATGGGAGCGGTCGCCATCGGGGCCACGGTTTACTTCGGCTCGCCCGAGTCCAACCGGCAGATCATCGAAGTCTCCGAGGCCTTCGAGCGGGCCCACGAACTTGGCATGGCTACGATCCTGTGGTGCTACACGCGGAACAACGCCTTCAAGACGCCGACCGTCGATTACCACGTCTCGGCCGACTTGACCGGCCAGGCCAACCACCTGGGCGTGACGATCGAGGCCGACATCATCAAGCAGAAGCTCCCCGAGAACAACGGCGGCTACACGGCTATCAAGTTCGGCGCCACCTCTCCGCTGGTCTACGAGAAGCTGACCACGGCCAACCCGATCGACCTCACCCGCTACCAGGTGGCCAACTGCTACATGGGTCGCATCGGGCTGATCAACTCGGGCGGAGCCTCGAAGGGGGAATCCGATCTGGCCGAGGCCATCAAGACGGCCGTCATCAACAAGCGGGCCGGCGGCATGGGCCTGATCAGCGGCCGCAAGGCCTTCCAGCGCCCGATGACCGAGGGGGCCCAACTGCTGCAGAAGATCCAGGATGTGTACTTGGATAAGAGCGTAACGGTGGCCTAGCGCACCTGGCCGGAGCGGCCTTGTCGTTCCGAACTTGCGCTTGACCCTCGCCGCGCACCCCCCAGATAATGGAGTCATTCTCAGGGGTGGTTCTTGCACGGGAGTTCCCTCATGCGCCTATCGGCTGTCGCGGTGGTGGTGATCTGCACGCTGGTCGGCGTCGCGTGGGGTGTCAGCCTGGGAGCAGGCGGGCATCTTTCCCTCGAGTCGACGCCCGCTTACATTCCCGCACCGCATAACCTGCCCAAGACGGCTGGCGGCACCGCACTGCGGATGGCCATGGTGCACGATGTGATTCACCAACGGTACTTCCTGCACAGTGCCGCCTACTACAACCGCCGGAACGAAGACTGCCGCAAGAAGCTCGGCGAGAAGTTCGCCAGCCTGGAAGACCCCGCGGCCGAACCCTCCAAGGACCTACGTCCGACGCTGGCCGAGTACGCGCTGATCGAAGACTTGGCCGTCGGGCTGGAGCGGACCAAGCAGTATCCGCCGGCGATCGCCATCCAGCGGAAGAAGCTGGCTTGGCAACACGATCTGGAGCAAGCCTGGCTGGCAGAGAAAACCAAGCTGGCCGGCAAGCCCGCCCCGTTGCCTCTCTCGCCGGAGCACCAGGCGCTGTATGGAACCTACGTGAACCTGGGGACATTTCTGATGCTCGACAGTCTGGGCCCGGCCATCGGCGGAGATCCCCAGGGCAAGGCGCAGCTCAAGGAAAGTATCGACTGGGTTCGCAAGGCGATTGAGATCAACCCCGACTCCCACTTTGGCCGCGAGATCTGGCAGGTCGTGATCGGCGAGTTCCTGCTGGCGGCAGTCGACAAGCCCGAGATCCTGACGCAGTACGATATGTGCGGCAACGCCTTGAAGGGAGTGCTGGCGACGAATGAAGGGGCGCAGCTCCCGTTCAATCGCGAGTGGCTCGAGTTCTATCTGTCGCAGGCGCGTTCGCCCGGCTTCTCGGCCCCCTTTGATCCTCGCGCCGACGACCAGCCCGAACTGCGAAAGCAGCTCCGCGATCGCTGGATTGCGCACATCGGCGGGACACCCGACATGAACCCGCTGGTCCCCGACCTGCCGAAGGACCCGGTCCCCTTCGACGAACCGACGCTGGCGATCCTGGGCATGTGGATGCTGGGCGGAGGGCCGAATCCGCATTTCTCGCTGGGGCTGGCCGAGACCATGGGCCGGGTCGGCGAGCGCGACCTTGCCTGGAAGGCCTATGAACGGACGCGGCAGATGTCGGCCGGATTCTGGTCGGACCCAGCGATTTGCAAAGCGATCGACGAGCATTGCGCCGCGCGGCAGCTTGCCTTGGGAGTGGGCGAGCCGACGGCTTCGCGGCTGAAGGAACAGTTCGACAAGGATCTGGCCGCGGGACTGGCGTATCAAAAAGCCCAGGCCGATTTCGAGGCCGCGCGGATTGTCGAAGGGATCGCGCTGGACGATCCGACGTTCTACGTCCCGTTCTTCGCCAAGGCGGGGCGGATCTCGTCCAAGGTCGGAACGGCCGACCTGGTGAAGACGCCGCGCTGGCGGTTCTCGCTGCCGCGCGTGCTTCCGGCGGTGCTGTTCTACGGAGGGTTGGGAAGCCTGGTCGGTCTGTTGATCGTGCGAATGAAACGCCGTGCGGTATCGCACACCTAGCGCCCCTTGCGTCCCGACAACTTCCGCGAACAATATCTGCGCCTCCTTGCCGCTACCCCTTGGTCGACGCACTCCCCATGTGGCAACAGTTCCTCGAGTTCCGCGAGTCCGGCTTTTTGGGCTATCGCGGCACCTTCATGCTCGACCTGGTCGTGGTGGCCATGGTGCTGGTGCTTCCCGTGTTGTCGGTCAGCATCTATGTGGTCAAGTTCCGCCAGGCCTATCAACTGCACAAGCAGTTGCAGATCCTGTTAGGCATGGTGCTGCTGGCCACGGTGCTGGTGTTTGAGTTCGATGTGCGGATCTTCGGCTGGAAGCACAAGGCCGAGCCGTCGATCTACTATAACACCTGGCTGTTCCCGGTCTTCTACACGCACCTGGCGATTTCGGTCTCTACAACGCTGCTTTGGATCTGGGTGACCTGGCGGGCGCTGTTGAACTTCCCCAGTCCGCCGGTTCCCTGCGCGTACAGCCGCACGCATCTGCCGCAGGCCAAGCTGGCCGGCGTCGGGATGTTCCTCACAGCCATCACCGGCTGGATCTTCTACTACATGGCCTTTGTGGCCTGAAGCACGGCGTGCGGTTTGAGGTTCGTTTCGCGCAGCGCCTCGTGCGCCTTGCTTCGCGCCGCAGGTCGAGCGGTCGGGCCGGCCAGTCGCGTGTGCGGGGCGTCGACCGGCGTGAAGCGGACCCCGCACAAAGGCAGACCAAGCACGCGGTTTCCCAAGGTGCTGTGGGTCGTCTTCCAGGCATCGGTCAGAAAGACCAGACGATGCTCAGTCGCGCCGGCGTCGAACGAATCCTTGTCGATGCGGAAGACCAGCGGGCTGTTCCCTACGCCGCGCGGGAAGCTGGCCACATGCCGGCGATCGAAGAACACGTCCAGGCCCAAGGGCTCGTCGTCGGGCCGCAGCGGCAGGGCATCAAGGGCGACTTCGTACGTCCCCACCGGAAGCGCCACATGCAGCATCGATTCGGGGGCCGACCAGCGGAACGCCCGGCCGTTCCAGTTCTCGACAGAATGGAAGCCGGCGAGTTGCGTTTCGTCGACGGTCGCCAGATCGTATGCGTTCTGGTCCGGGACCTCCTCGCGGGGCTTTTCCAGAGTTTCAGCCAACGAAATCATGCGTCCCACCTGAATCGCTCGGTTCCACGCGGTCTTGTACGAGGCCAGTCGTTTTTCGGGATGCCAGGCCCAGAGCCAGAATCGCAGCGCTGCCAGGTCCCGCTTGAGCGAGGCGTGCAGCACGGCCGCCCGCGGCCCGAAGACGGTCGTGAGCAGGTGCCGCTTCAAGAAGCGGGCGTGGGCAGCCACCTTGGTCCAATCGCCCGCAGCCAGCACGCGGGGCAGATTCTTCAGCACGTCCCACGACAACGCCCGGGCGTTCTCGCTGCGCGACAGCTCTCCCATCGACCAGTCGATGTGGGGCTTCAAGTAGCGTTCCACGTGCGCCGTCGAGGTCTTGCCTCGATAGCGGAACTCGCCCCGGCCGTACGCCTGCAGTTCAGGAAACAAGTTCGAGAAGCGGACGTTGTTGCAGTGCCAGACCCAGGCGCGCTCAGCGTAGCCAAAGCGCAGCCCTCGGGCGTGCAGCCGGGCCGACAGTGCGGGCTCGGCGAAATGGTGCAGCTCGGCGTCGAACATGCCTTCGCTCAGGAACCGTTGGCGGTCCATGGCGAAACCGCGGATCATGACCTTGTTCCAATGATCCTCGTGGACTCGATTCGGAAAATCATCCGAAAAGAGCTGCTCTTCCAACACGGCCAGCAGGTCGTCGTTCAGTCGTTCGGAGCCGCAGAATGCCCCGTCGAATGCATGCGAATCGAGGAACTCGATCAACTCCGCCAGGCAATCGCGATCGGCCACTACGTGGGGTTCGGTGAAGAACAGCGTGCGCCCTCGGGCGGCCAAGGCCCCGGCATTGTAGAGCTCGGGCGGGTTGCACCGCGGAAAGCGGAGGAACGCATCGTGCGGAGCGAGCAAGGCTTGCACGCGGGCGTCGCGCTCGGGGCTGGCTTGCCCGGCGATGGCAATGACTTCGTAGCGTTCGCGTGGATAGGACTGCTCGCGGGACCAACTGGCCACGCTCCACGGGGCTATGTCGCGGTCGTCTTCCAGCGGAATGACCACCGACAGCCGCAGGTTTCTCGGCCCGCGTCGTTCGGATCCAGGCCTCGGAACGACTTCGCTTTCGTCGACGCTCATATTCGAGTCCACAGTTTCAGTTCTTAGAGCCACACGCTGGCCTCCCGGTGGGTGAACATGGCCAGCAGATCGTGCCACGAGAGAACCAGGCCATCCAGTGTTCGCCATTTGCGGCCATAGACCACAATCTGGCTGGGGTTCAGGAACTGGCGGCCCATTCCCTGGTCGCGCATCTGTTGGTGGAACGGGACGTGTTCGACATCCGTTCCACGATATTCGCACTGCACCAGCGCCTGCGTGCGATACACCCCCAGCCCGCCGAAGCACGAGAAGACGGGCACCAGCGGGTCTCCGCGCTGCCAGGTGAGCAGGTTCGCATACGCAGTCGTGAGTTCTTCGTAGCTGCCTTGTTCGCGATAAGCCCAGGCGTCGTAGTGCAGGCGGACGTTGGGCTGCGACTTGATGCGCTTGTAGATGATCCCGTAAGAGCCGACAAAGTCCCACGCGGGCTGGCCAAAGGTGTGGGCCAGGCCGTCGTAGCTCCAGCCCCCTTCCAGGTCGGTGTCGATGACAATCGTGTGATCGAAATCGGCCAGGTGCTCGGCGATGTGCTCGCGGTAGCGGTTGCGATAGAGCGCCATCCGCTCGGCGCGCTCCAGACAGCGCACGGATCGGTTCACTGGGTGGCCCAGGGTGTCGTTGAGCACGGTGACCCGCGGATTGCGACGCTGCCAGCTTGCCAACAGCGCCGGCGTTGCGTCGCTCGAGTCGTTCTCGAAGAGGACCACGCGGTAGTCGGCGAACATCGAGCCGATGCGTTCGGTGCGGGCGATGGTCCGCGGCAGGACCTGCTCGATGTTTCGCGCCAGACCGCAGATCACGACACGCCGGCCGGCCATCACGCTGCGCCCCAGCACGACATCGGTTTCGTACTGCTGGCGACGTTCCGGTGAGGGAACGAATCGCGCTTCAGGAAACTGAGCCAGGTCCGGTTGAATCATGATGGCCCATAGGGAAGTGCAACGTTCATTTGGGCGGGCAATATAGGAACGAACCGCAATCGCTGATAGATCGATTGCCCGCCAGCAGTGCCAGCACGCAGGCTCGTTGGCAGTGGGTGAGGGCCATCGCCGGACGCGCATGGTCGCCTGGTAAATCTGGCATTGCAGCACCTGCGAACTGCCGTCAAGATGCCGCTCCGCCTGCCCCCCGCACCGCGCCAAAGGATTGGCCATGTACAAGTTTCTGCTCTGCTGGCGTTATCTCCGCACACGCTATATCGCTCTGGCCAGCATCGTCAGCGTGATGCTGGGCGTGGCCACGATGATTGTGGTCAACAGCGTCATGGCGGGCTTCTCGCACGAGATGCAGACCCGCATCAAGGGCATCCTGTCGGACGTCGTCTTCGAAGTCCCCAACCTGAACGGCTTCCACGACGCCGACGCGCACATGCGGCAGATCCGCAAGATAGCGGGCGAGCATATCGCCGGCATGACCCCCACGGTACACGTGCCGGCCATGCTGAGCTTCCGCTACGGCGGGCAGTGGATCACCCGGCCGGTGCAGGTGGTGGGGATCGACGTCGAAACCAAGGGAGACGCCGGGGACTACGCGCAGTACTTGAATCATCCGCTGAACCGCGAGAAGCCGAGCTGGAAACTGCACGAGCAAGGCTACGACCTGCGCGATCACCAGGCCGGTGCCGAGGCTCCGGAGCGTTCAGAGCTGGGGAACTCGGGCAAGCTCTACCGCGAATGGCGCATCCGCCGCGAGCGGGCTTTTGAATCCGAGAATCAGCGACTGGCCCCGGAGAACGGCCTGCATCGCGAGGCCAGCGAACCGGTCGTCGATCCGCCCCTCGCACCCGAACTGGCATTGCCGGCCGACATCCATGCAGTGATCCCCGTCGAAGCCGCCGGAGATCTGCCGACTCCCTCGCCCGACTCCGAAAATCCCTTCGGCGGCCGCCCTGACGATTCGCCGAAGCACGACGAACTGAAGGATCAATACACGGGCATCGTGCTGGGCTTTGCCTTGGCGACCTATCGCGGACCCGGCGGTCGAGATCATTTCATGGCCATGCCTGGCGACGATGTGAAGCTGACACTGCCGACCGCTGGCACGCCGCCGAGGGCGATCGACGACTCCTTCACCGTGGTCGATCTCTACGAAAGCAAGATGAACGAGTACGACTCGAGCTTCGTGTTCGTGCCGATCGAGAAACTGCAGAAGCTGCGCGGCATGTTCGATCCCACCACCGGGGTGGGGAACATCAACGCGATCCAGATCCGCCTGAAGGACCCTTCCAAGGCCGAGTTGGTCCGCGACCTGCTGCAAAGGTCGAAGGCCTTTCCCCCTGGCGTCTATGTGATCTCGACCTGGAAGGACAAGCAGGGTCCGTTGCTGGCCGCCGTGCAGATGGAAACCGCCATTCTGAACGTGCTGCTGTTCATGATCATCGCCGTGGCCGGATTCGGCATTCTGGCGATCTTCTTCACGATCGTGGTCGAGAAGACCCGCGACATCGGCATCCTGAAGTCGCTGGGAGCCAGCGGACTGGGGATCATGGGGATCTTTGTCCGCTACGGGCTGACCCTGGGCATGGTCGGCTCAGGGGTGGGCATGATTCTGGGACTGCTCTTTGTCTATTACATCCAAGAGATCGCCGACGTCCTGTCGTGGGTCACGGGCCAGCAGGTCTTTGATCCCACGATCTACTACTTCATGAAGATTCCGACCATTGTCGAGCCGCATACCGTGGCCTGGATTGTGACCGGCGCCATGGCGATCGCCGTGATGGCCAGCGTGCTGCCGGCTTGGCGCGCCGCGAGACTGCATCCTGTGGAGGCCCTGCGCTATGAATAAGCAACTCATCGACACCAAAGTTCTGCGCGACACGCGCCCCAGCGGCCCGCACGTCAAGATCGAACCGGGCAAGATCGCGGCTCCGGTCGCCAGCGGCTCGACGAAGCTGGGGGCCAGTCTGGCCGCCCGCAATCTGACCAAGAGCTACAGCAAAGCGAATCTTTCGATTCCGGTGCTGCGCGGGGTCGATGTCGACTTCCGCGCGGGCGAAATGGTTTCGATCATCGGCAAGAGCGGCTCGGGCAAGAGCACCCTGCTGCACCTGCTGGGAACGCTCGACGCGCCCGACGAGGGGGAAGTTCACCTGGACGGCGGCCGAATCGACAACCTGCCCGGCAAACGCCGCGACGCCCTGCGCAACCAGACGATCGGCATGATCTTCCAGTTCTATCACCTGCTGCCGGAACTCTCGGCGCTGGAGAACGTGCTGGCCCCCATGATGATCGCAGAAAGCACCTGGACCTATCTGCGGCACCGCAAGAAGCACACAGAGCGGGCCTGCGAACTGCTGAAGCTGGTGGGCCTGGATCACCGCATGAAGCACAAGCCGCGCGAGCTCTCAGGCGGAGAGATGCAGCGGGCCGCCATCGCGCGGGCCCTGATGGCCTCGCCCCGCGTGCTGCTGGCCGACGAACCGACCGGCAATCTCGACCGCCGGACCGGGCAGGAGATTCTGAGCATCCTGCGTCAGTTGAACGATCGTGAAAAGTTAACGATTGTGATGGTGACGCACGACAATGCCATCGCCGAGGCGGCGGATCGTTCGGTCTGTCTGGTGGAAGGCCGCGTGGAGTCGGCGTGAGCGCATGGTGGTTCGGCGCGTATAGTAGCAGGCACACTCCGTGTGCCGTCCGCCCGAAGCCTCTCCAACGGTCAGCGCCGCAAACTGAGCGGCACGGCGCCAGCCGCCGGTAGTACACGGTTCGAGCATCCCTGGGGCATTGGTACTCATCGGCGGCGGGATCGAACGTCCAACTCGCATGCGATTGGCAGAGCGAAACTTGGGGTCACCGGCGGCTAGCGCACTGCCGCTCAGTTTGCGTCGCTGACGGTTGAAGAGGCTTCGGGCGGACGGCACACGGAGTGTGCCTGCTACTTTACGCTCTTTCGTCGATTTGACCCCTGCGCCCCGTGAGCAATACTTGGATGGAAACTCTTTCCATCGAGGTTTGCCATGCTCAGTCAATTGCTTATGCGAAGGTTCGAACGGACGGCTTATGCCGCGCTGATCGCCTGTAGCGTTGGCACGGCTCAGGCACAGCAGCCGGGATCGGCCGCGCCGATGCAGATCGCTCCGCGATACGAGCCTGCCCCGTTTTCGTGGCGCATCCTGGCGGCCAGCAGCGAAGGCCGACCGATCGAGGTTGCCCAGTTCGGCACCGGCAAACGGCAGATCCTGATCGTGGGACCTTTGGCAGGCGATCAGCCTGGCGCGCTCGGCATGGTCGACAAGCTGGCCGAGTACCTGGCCGCCTCGCGAATGCCCCTGCCGGACGTGACGCTTACGTTGGTTCGCGATCTGAATCCCGACGGCCGCGTGCGGCGCTCGCGGTTCAATGTCCGCGGCGTCGACCTGGACCGGAACTTCTCGACGACGAACTGGCAGAAACTGCCCGAAGGAAACCTGTGGCGCAGCGGTCCGCGACCCCATAGCGAGGCCGAGACCCGCGTGCTGGCGGCGCTGATTGCCGACCTGCGGCCCGAGCGGATCGTGGCCGTGAACTCGGCCTATGACCGGGCGGGGCTGATCTGGTCGGGGCCGGGGAACGACGTGGCTCGCGCACTGGCCGACGAGCTGGGATTGCCCCTCGCGCCGCCAGCGGTGCAGCCCTCGGGATCGCTGGGCGCCTATGCGGGGGACGAGCGGAACATTCCCGTACTGGCCTTTGGAGTTCCTGCCGGCGCGGCGACGCTCGATAACTGGTCGGCCTATGGGCGCGGCTTGATGACGGCCGCGGGACTAGCCTCGCCCGAGCCTCGTCGCTTGCCGACCGCCGACCTGGCACTGGAACCGATGCCGGGGTCCGACGCTCCGCCCACGCCGATTGCCAATGCGCCGCGAGAAGCTTCGCCCGGCGCTCCGGCCGTGACTCCTTCGGCCAATCCGCCGCGCGGCCAGGGGCCGTTGGCCAACGGCCGCACGCGAGCCACGCCGATCTCGAGCGGACGCCCGCCGGAAGAGCTTCCTCGTGAACTTGGCGCGCCGGCTACGCCGGTTCCGTCGGCCAGCAACTCGGTGTCGGACATCGCCGAGTCGCTCGACCTGGGCGGTTGGCGCCCCGCCAGTGCTCCGCCTGCTGCCGTCGCTCCGGGGGCTGCGGCCGATTCAGACAAGCCAGTCTATTGGCCGGCCACTCGCATCCAACGACTGCCTCCGGCCGATCGCATTGACGGCCGGTAGTCCGCGCGGGTCTGGAAAGAGCGCGACGAACTGCTCAGTGCCTGAACTGCTGCGAGCTTGCGCTCCGCATGCCCGGGCCGCCGAAGCGAATCTCGAGCTTCGGCTGCGGTCCCCCCTTCGATCGGATGCGCAACTGATGTGTGCCGGCCGCCAGAGAGACCGGCACGCTGTGCCAGCCTTCGTTCTTCGGCTGGTCCAACTGATTGCCGTCGACCTCGACCGAGAGAGGTACGCTGGAGCGCAACTGGAATTGATAGACATCGTCGGTCGGCACGTCGAAATAGCCGCTGACTTCAAAGCCCTTGCCGGGCTGCACGCCCGCCTTGGTCAGCCAGTCGGCCGAGCGGGTCTCTTCGGCCGCCCGGGGTTCGCCCCCTTCGGCCAGCACGCGCAGCCCCTTGCCGGGATTCGGCGTGGGGGGCAGCTTGAGCGCGGGCCAGGGATCGGGCGGGACGACCTTCACCCGGATCGGTGTACCGCGGACGCGCGCGGCCGTGTCGCCGGCGATCAGCCCCAGCGGCTCCAGCAACACGTCCCCTTGCCCCAGCACGCGGGGGTCGATCTCCACTTCGCCTGAGGCTCCGATCAGGCTGGCCACCTCGCGGCGATTGTGCAGCACCACCAGTTGCAGCGCCTCGGGCAGGCTGAGCTTCAGCCGCAGCTTCTGGTCCCAGCGAACGGTGGCTTCGGTCGGTTCGACCTTCAGGACTGGACTCTGCCGGCGGACCGTCAACGGCATGATCGCCCGCCCTTGGGTCTGGATGTTGTCGGCCGTGATGGCCACCACGCGCAGTTCGTGGTGTCCCTCGGCCAGGGTCTTGGTATCGAGGGGGAACGCATCGCCCGGTCGAACCGCTTGGCGGCGCTGGCCGTCGATGAACAACTCGAAGCGATCGATCGAGACCTGCGCCCCCTCGAGCTTCCCTCGCAGTTCCAGCGTTCCGCTGGCGGGCTCGCCCACGGGCAAGCCTTCCACCACGACCTGCGGAATCCTGGCCCAAGGGCGACAAAGCGGATCGCCCACGATCAGCAACTGATAGGGACCGAAGACCGATTGATAGAACGACTCGGCCAGCGTGCAACCCTGGGCGTAATGCACCTGCAGGAAGGCCAGCGGGAACTTCTGCTGAATCGCGAAGGGCTCGGTGACCGTACCGCTGGAACCGGCAGCGCCGTAGCGAAGAAACTCGGTAAGAGGAGTCTGCCCCGCGTCTTCGCTCAGCACTCCGCCAAAGCTGGTCAGGTGCTCGCAGATCGCTCCCGGACGAATGGTGCTCTTTGTCGCGGGCCAGTTGAAGCCCGCGGTCCCCATCATGGCTCCTTGTACATCGTCTTTGCCGTCGGGGGTATTCCCGTCGAGGATCTCGGCCGCTACGCCCAGCTTCTTCAATCGGTTGACGGCCGGCTCGAACACGCCCGCGCGGGTGGTGGAGCGGACGTCGCCATTCTTGACGTAATAGATCGTCCCCTTAGGGCGAGTGCCGTCCGAAGCGGCGGCAGAGCGCAGATAGGCCAGCGCCTCGGTGACTGAGTTCCCCCTGCCGCTGGTCATGGCCAGCATGGTCGACAGCAGGTAGCGGTCTCCTTCAGGGCCAGTGGTCGGATCTCCCTGGAAGGAGAAGTTCTGGTTGGCGTGGAAGCCGCGGGTCGGCTGCACGTCGAACGTATAGGCCTTCGCCCTTTCGATCAGCTTGGCAAAGCGAGGCTGGTCCTTGAGGCCGGCCAGCGCCGCGTCTCCTTCGAGCTGCGCGGCCGACAGCATAAAGCCGGCGTCCATGGCCCGCTCCAGACAATCCAGGGCATCCTCGTCCTGATCCAACGACGCACGGGCTCGCGCGAGCAGGTACTGCACCAGGCCCGATCGCGGGACGGCCTTCTCAATTTCCAACAGCGAGGCGATCGCGTGGCCCCACTTCTTCTCGCCCGCCTGCCGCATGGCATCATTCAGCATTTGCTGCTGGGCCTCTTCCAGCTTGGACTCGCCTACCGCGGAAAGGGGGCGGCGCATGTAGCGATTCACGTCCAGGCGCAGGTAGCTGGGATTCTTGGCCAGCACGTAGCGATAGAGAAAGGTCAGCCCGTTGGTGGACGCACTGGGAGTGATGACCTGCGGCAGCTTCTCTTTGAAGTTCTTCAGGTCGGGATTGACGTCGATCACATAAGGAATGTCGCTGGAATAGACGACATAGTCGATCTGGTTGCCCAGCCCACGCTGATCGATGGTCTTCAGGACCGGCGTCAGGATCTTGTCGCGGAACTGGTCGACGTTGGCCGACTCGACATCCGCCAAGTCGCTGAGATAGACGACGTTGCCGGGGGGAATTTGTCGCAGAGTGATGTACTCGTTGGCGATGGCCAGCGAGGCCCAACTATCGGCGTTGACGACCAGGACCAGATTCTCGGGCCCTCCGCCGGCATGCGCGGCGCCAGGCGTCGTGATCGCCAGCAACAGGAGCGACAGACCGAAGAGCAGGGGGCGGAGAGTCGCCCCTTCCGGATGAAAACGCAGCATGGCCCAGGCCCATCGAGGGAGAGAGATCTCTCGCCATGGTAAGGGTCCGGACGGGGGATGTCGAACCGCAGACGTAGTGACGCTCACAAGTAGGGTGGGCTGTGCCCACCATCGCCACTTGGACGGTCTCTCCGCTACGGAGTGCCATTTTTAACTAGAATCGCAGACGATCAACAGTTCGCCGCGTGATTGGCATCGCATGGGTGGGCACAGCTCCACCCTACTTAGTAAACCCGATTGCCCCCCGTCGAGCGGCCAATGACCGGCGTATCAGGAGCCGTCACAAAGATCTCGGCGCGACGATTCTTGCGGCGGTTGTCGGTGCTGTCGTTGGCCGCGACCGGAGCGGCCGATCCAAAGCCCGTGACGCCGATCCGCGCCGAGGGAACGCCGAGCTTCGACAGATAGTCCTGCACGGCCAAGGCTCGAGCGGCGCTCAGATGCTCGTTGCTGTTGAAGTGGTCCTTGGTGTCGCGGCGCGCGATCGCCTTGTCGTCGGCATGGCCCACGATCGTGACGTTCAGGTCCCGGCCCTCGGTCGAGTTGATGAACGTGGCGAAGTCCTTCAGGGCGTTCGTGCCGTCGGTCTTCAGATCGGCGCTGCCGGGATTGAAGAGCAACTCAGCATCGTAGCGGCAACTGCCGGTCTGCGGATCGTACTGAAACGTATTGTGGCGGCGCGCGAGCTCGGCCATGCGGCCACGGGCGTTGGCCCCCAGACCGCCCCGCGCCGAACGGCTCTTGCCGTCGTCGTACATGCCGGCCAGTTCGTCCTCGGCCTGTGCCAACTGGTCTTCGACCCGTCGGCTATGGGCGCGCAGATTGGCCAGTTCGGCCTGTTGGGCACGGCTTTGCTCGCCGGTCAAACGAGCCTGTGATTGGCACTGCGTGAGCTGGCTCTTGGGAACCCACTGACAGCCCGGGGCCGCCAGCACGTTCAAGGACAGCAGCAGTGCAAGCGCCGACGGCAGCACGCGAGAGAAGCACATGATTCGACTCCTTTCGAATCCCAGTTCTATGGATCCCCACGCAGCCGCGAATGACGTGTCGGCCGGGGAACTCTTGGTATCACTCAGGCAGCATCCTGCTGCATCGTCAACTCAGGACAAGCTCGATTTCAAAAGACCGGTGCGCGGCCCGAATGGACCGCGCACCGAATCGTTGGGTTTACTTCTCGATCAGGTTGATGACCCAATCCATGATTCCGCTGGTGTAATGGTTGATCGGGTCCGATTGCTCCCAGCTCCACATGTTGGCCATCAGGTCGAAGGTCATCATGCCGGAGAGAATCAGGAACAAGGCACAGAACACCAATGCAGTCACTTGCAGTCCCGTGAACGGCACCGTGGCCATCTGCGGGAAAGGCATCTGCTGCATCGGCATCATGCCGCCGCCCATGGCACCCACCGGGGCGACAGGCTGGCGACCACGAGCCTGAGGCTGCGGCTGGGGAGCCGCTTCGTACTCGGGCTCGAGCATCGTGCCGCCGGTTTCCTCGGGGCCGAGCATCGTGGCCGCGGCTTCGTCGAAGTCACCGACGTCGCCATCGAGCGCGATGACCTGTGAGCCGGAATCTTCCGAGTCGTCGCCGCCATCCTCGTCGACCGGAGTCAACAGGAAGTCGCCGCCGCCGGTGATGCCGCTCACGCCGGCCGCACTGCCCAGATCCAGCGGTGTCTCGAGCGAGATGCCGCTGTCGGCCAGGCTGGCCAAGGCAATGCCGCTTTCGCCAGCGCCGATGCCGATGCCGCTCTCACCAGGACGACGGGTGATGTCGCTGCCGGAGCTGGAGAGGACGAACTCGTCGTCATCGTCGGCTTCCAGATCGACACCCGAACCGGAGTCGCTGCCGCCCATGTTGAGCGGCGACTCGAGAGCCAGGCCGCTGTCGGCCGCACTCATGCCGATGCCGCTTTCGCCAAAGTTGCCGCCGATGCCGCTGATTCCGCCACCGCCCAGGCCGCTCTGGCTGCCCGAGATGGTGATGTCGCTGCCACCCGCGTCGCTCTGCAATACCAGGTCGTCGTCGCCGTCGATGACGCCCGAGTTGCCCAGATCGAGGGTGATGTCTTCTTCTTCGTCCCGGCCCGAACCGCCCATGCTGTCCGTGGCGTCGGTCTTTTCTTCATCAGGCAGCGCGCCAGCGTTGGTGTCGCCCAGGTCGATCGACATGCTGTCGTCGTCCAGGGCCAGGTCGGCTGCATCGCCCAGAGACATGGTCTCTTCGGGATTGCTGCGCCCGCTGGGGGCCAGCTTGACGTCGCTGTCGGTCGGCTCCGAAGCCGAAGGAACCAGCCGCACGTCGCTATCCGTGGGACGGCGAGAGTTGGGCGAGATGTTGATCGTGTCGCGCTGATCTCCCTTGACCACGACATGCACGTCGCTGTCCGAAGGAGCCTTGGCGGCCGGCATGCCGATGATGGTCTTCGAGGCGCCCGGGTCGTCGCGGCGAACGCCGCCTCCCAGCAGAACCTGTTCCGATTCATCGTCGTCGTCGTCCGTCGTTTTGACTTCAACCTGCTTGCCGATGCTGCCCGAGCGGCGGATTTCGTCGTGGCTGCCCAGCACGGTGCGGCCGATGCCGGAACCGCCGGGCGAGACATCCAGATCGCCATCGAGCACCAAGCCCGAGTCGCTGGCCGAGCTGGCGGTTTCCAGGCGGATCTTGCTGCCGCCGGCAGGGGTGGGACCCTTCAGGCCCAGACCGGTGCCGCTACCGAGCACGGTCCCCATGTCGCGGTCGCCCCCCTCGAGCATGCCGTCGAGCACCGGGCGGGATTCCGCCGTCTCGAGCTTCACGGCCGAGTCGCTGGGGGTCAGGTTTGCTTTGCCCACGTAGGTCCGCGAGGTGCCGGGCTCAGTGGCCAGCGGTGGCTCTTGCAGAACCGAGCTGTCGCTGGGGCTGTTCGCGCCGGGGATGATGGCGCTGTCGCCAGGCATCGAGAGCGTGACCGATTCCTGCGAGTCATCGTCGTAATCGCGCACCGAACCGACCACGGTTCCTGCGCCGACGTTGTCGCCGATGTCGAGATCGCCCGACAGAACTGACGAATCCTCGTTACCCAACTGATCCGCCTTGGCTTCGACTTCTTGCTGCCGGAACTTCCATGTTCCACCCTCAGCGAAAGCGCGGATCTCGCCGCGTTCCCGCATCCGGTTCAGATCGTCCGTGGTGATGCCCAAGAGTCGGGCGGCCTCTTCCAGATTCAAATACTTCTGGACCATGAGGGCCTCTCTCCAGGTCAATGGTCGGCCGGACCGTTGTGGCCCGCACCGAGTGAAAAACTGCCAGGTTCAAATAACGGGGGACCATCCCATGGTCCACCCGACAGGTAGCTCGAAAAGTCTCTTACAACTAGCTTACTTCCGTCGGTTCAATTCGTTGGAAGCAAGGTGTGTGTTCAGCACGGTGTGATTCAACGGGGTGCGACCATCGTGCGAACATCCAGCGGTTGCGGATCCTGCGTGTTGAAGGCATTCAACTGCAGGTCCCATTCCAGCTTTCGAACGCTCTTGAGGGCCGTTTTTCCGGTGGCAGGCTCAATGTGGTAGACGCTCAGGACACGCGTTTGCGGATCGACCAGAATCAACTGCTCCTGCCCATCGCCCAGCGGCTTGCTGAAAGCCATCAGGCCGGTCCCCGTAGCTGCCGGCATTGCCCCCCCATGAGGAGGTGCTGCTGCCTGTCGAGGAGTGTTCGGCTGTCCACGCACGTAGCCGTCGTTTCCCGTCAGAACGCTCCCTAACATCAAGGTAAGGAACGTCGCAAAGGCAATCCCGCCAACCGCGTTCTTCATCGGACGCCCCCAGTAAGGTGCGGTGATTCGAAGCGGAAAATGGGACTGTATATTCATTCTAGAAGCCCCATCTTCCAATTCAAGAAATAATTGACACTCCTGCCCTGATTCCCCAGATGGCATAAAAGGGGCGAAAACGCCCCCATTTTGCGTGGGCAACCTGTTACAGGAATTCGAGTTGCAGAAAGCCGGCAAGCGACACAAGCCTGGCCGATTGTTCGGCCTGTAGCATGAATACCGTCGGCTGCTCCGCGTCGAACGACGCTGGGCCCTGGAAAAGAAGTGTGTTTCCCCTGCCCGGCGCGGAGTGTATCGAGGGGGGGAAATCAGGGCAAGATCAGTGGGGAGAGCAGGCGTCGACGAGGAATGGGCGCGAAAGAATCTTGGGTTGCGCGCATCCTGCTTGCACGCTATGCTTGCGGCGGTTCGCCCCCTTCGGGCGGCAAGAGAAATCCTCGGCGAACTGGTGCATGGAACCTTCCCACGGACGGACGCCCGACTCGGCCACGCCGCCGCTTGATCCGATCGAACCCTCGGGCGATGTCCCCGGCGCGGCGGTGTCGACGACGACCCTTCCTCGCATTCTGGGTCCTTTCGATGCCTTGACGGTCGTGGTCGGTTCGATCATTGGTTCGGGCATCTTCCTCACCAAGACTGGCATCGTGGCCCATCAACTGGGCAGCTACGGGTTCGCCGTGATGATCGGCGTCTGGATCGTGATTGGCCTGGTCACCTTGTGCGGCGCGCTGGCCCTGGCCGAACTGGCGGCCATGCTGCCTCAGGCAGGCGGGCCTTATGTTTACCTGCGGGAAGCCTACGGCCGACTGCCGGCCTTTCTGTGGGGCTGGACTGAGTTCTGGGTGATTCGCACCGGCTCCATCGGGGCCTTGGCCGCGGCGACGACGATCTACATCAACGAGATCCGTCCCGGATGGATGCCCCACCTGGGACAGATGAGCATGACCATCGCCATTGTGGTGGGGCTCTCGATCGTGAACATGGTCGGCACGCACTGGGCGGCGCATCTGCAGAACCTGACGTCGGTGTTGAAGGTCGGCTTTCTGGCCGCGCTGATTGTGCTCCCGTTTGTGATGGGGGTGGCGAATCCGCAGAACTTGAAGCCCGTTCTGCCCACGCACTTCGAGATGTCCTTCTTTGCGGCGCTCGGAGCGGCGATGATCGCCGTGCTTTGGCCCTACGACGGATGGATCAACATTGGCCCGGTGGCCGAAGAGATCCGCGACCCGCAGCGAAACGTGCCGCTGGCTCTGACCGCCGGCATGATCCTGGTGATCGTGGTCTACGTGCTGGCCAACGTCTCCTATCACCTGGTTATTCCGCTCGAAGAACTGGCCGTGACCAAAGCGGTCGCCGCCAAACTGTTCGAGCGCGTGCTAGGCGCCGAGTGGGCGGTGGCGGTCTCGATCGGCGTGGCTTGCTCGACCTTTGGCGCGACCAACTCCAACATGATCACCGGCCCACGCATCTACTTCGCGATGGCCCGCGACGGACTCCTCCCCCGGGCGATCAGCAGAGTGAACGCCCGCTTTCAGACGCCGGTGAACGCGATTTTGATTCAGTGCGTCTGGACCGTGGTCCTGGTGGTGGTGGCCTACGCCTGGAAAGACGACCCGGGCGATGCGTTCGATGCACTGACCAACTACGTGATCTTTGGCGGTCTGATCTTCTACTCGATGGCGGTCGGAGCGGTGTTTGTCCTGCGGCGGAAGTTTCCGGATCTCCCCCGCCCTTACAAGACGCTGGGTTACCCGGTGACGCCGGCCTTGTACCTGATGATGTTTGGGCTGGTCATGGTCAGCCTGCTGTTTGAAACGCCGTGGGAGTCGGCCGCCGGGTTTATCCTGATCGCTGCCGGTTGCCTGTTCTACAAGTGGGCGAAGACGGCGATGGCCGAGAGGTGAAAAAGCGACTGCGTTTCCGGTGCCGAAGGGTCTAATAAACATCCGACAGGTGCGTCAAAGGGGTAGCGGCTCGTGGAGCCGGCAAACCCGATTCGACGGCAGGTGTCCCATGTTTTCCGCATTCTCGTTAGACGTGATTCAGGTTGCTTCTCCTTGCGAAGCCAACTGGAACGCCATGACCGGCGACGCTTGGGTCAGGCATTGCGACGCATGCCGGAAGCAGGTCTACGACTTGAGCGAAATGACGCGCCAGCAAGCCGAGGCGCTGATCCTGGCGAAAGAGGGAAAGCTATGCGTGAAGTTCTTCCGACGGGCCGATGGCACCATCCTGACGGCAGATTGCCCCGTCGGCTTGTGGGAAGCCGCCCATCGGAAAATCTCGTACTGGTTGGCGGCCGCGGCCGCGGGCTTGATGTGCCTGGCGGCGCTGGGCGCGGGCATAGCGCTCAGCTGGGGCGGAAGGCACATGCGAGCTCAGCAAGTTCTGGGGGGACTGCAAATGTCGCCACCCCAGGTCGTACCCGTCGACCCCTTGCGATGCGAGATGGGGGATATGGAAGTGCCGGTGCCGGATGAGATCCCACCCCCAATCGACGTCCCGCCGATCAAGAAAGAGATCATCATCCCCTGGTAGCCGTGAGCGGAGCCAACGTTACGCCCGACGTCGTTGATGAATCTCACACGCGCGATCGCCAAGTTTCGGCATCTCGCATTCCGTGCAGTACCGCAAGAATCTCCACGCGATCCGCGAAGGTGACGTGATAGATGATAAATCGGAATCGTCGCACTAAGGCGGCCCGAACGTCACCCCAAACAAATCCCGAAATCTCTGGTTGCGATTCGAGGCGATCTAGCACTTCTCGCACATTACGAAGAAACTCTTTCCCGAGGCCTAGTCGGATCGACTCAAAGGCGATCGCGGCTTCTCGCAAATCCTGTTCGGCCTCGGTTCGGACGACGACAGGCAAGGTCAAAGGTTCTGCTCCAAGGAATCCATGACCTCGCGCCAGGGTTTTCCATCTCCGGGGTGCAGATGCGCATTTGCCCGGCGTTTGGCGAGTTCCGCAATGTGCCAAGCCGGGGTATCGTCTGGAAGGATCGTGTCTTCGAGCGACGCCCAGATTTGCGCGATTAAGTCGAGTCGTTCCTGCGGCGAAAGACGGTCGATACCCAGAGCTTCGATCGAGTGGTGCATACAGGTTTCCTCCCTTTCAAGAGTTTACCTTCCCCATCCGGAACTCGAAAGCAACATGAGCCGACGAGTAACGCTCAATAGCCGGGCTTGTTCCCTGCTCCGCCGACAGGGGGCGATCCGGCCGGTGGGTTGCCGACTTGCACGATCATGTCGAATAGCTCGCCGTGCCGCTGGCCATCGAGCGTGATGTCGAAGGCCACCAGATAGACCCCTTCCTTCATGCCGCGATCTACGGAAAGCTTGAGCGGAAAGCGGCCCGTCGATTCGGCAGCCACTTCTCCTTCCAGCTTGCCCGGCGCGGCCGTGATGCCGGGCGGAGCATGCAGCATGATGCGATGCGATTGCGGCCGTTCGCGGAAGTTGCGGACCAGCAGGGCAATGTCGGCCGTCTCGCCGGGGCGGATGGTCGTGCGATAGGACTCCGCCCGCACCCAATAGGGATCGAACATGTAGCGGTAGTCGGCGTCGGTCGACAAGGCTTGAAACGCCGATCTCAGGGCCAGGGCCCCCTCGCGGTAGCGCTCGATCAGCTTCTGAGGTTGATCGAGAACCCACGAGTGACCGCCTAGGATCAGATCCGGCGCGATGCCGTGCAGGTAGCCGGCCGCATAGAGATAGCCCTCTTCCAGGATGCAGCTGTTGCGGGCGACCACGGCCTCGTGGCCGGTCTGCGTGGGGTCGGTCGTGCTGGCGAAGACGTTGTCTCCCGTGAAGGCAACCGTGCGACCGTCGATCTTGCCGTGCAGGCACAGGGCGAACTCGGTCTGGCCGGGCATCCAGTCGGACGTCAGGGTGAAGCCTTCCCATACGAACGTCTCGCCGTCGCGCAGCACTCGATCGAACGAGATCGAGTCGATCCCCTTGCCGTAGGTGTTGATGGGGGCTGAGTAGTCGAACCGCTCGGGATAGCGGACCTTGTCGACCACGCGGTCCATGGCCCATAGCTTGGCCCCCCACTTCTCGCGCAGATGGGGGGCCTCCTGGCAGTGGTCGCCGTGCATGTGGGTGACAATGACCGCATCGATCTGTTTCAGGCCCAGCCGTTCGCGCATCAGGCCGATGGCCTTGTCGAGGAACTCCTTTTGAAAGAGCCCGCAATCGACGACCAGCCCATGCCCACTGTCGGCCAGGATCAGCGAAAAGTTGGGCCAGAAGTCGGGGCCTTTGAACTTGAACAGGTGCGGAGTTACCTGCCAGACATGCGGCACGCTGGTGGGGCGCGAGACGCGGTCCTGAGCGCCGGCGGCAAAGGTGAACAGCTCGTAGCCGCGCAGATAGTGCTTTGAGAGCTCGCGCAACTTTTGCTGGTAGTCGTAGAGTTCTTCGCCAGGGTTTTTGAGGGGCCGGCCGTGCGAGGGGAAGAGCCAGGCGGGCCCAAAGCTCTCGATCAGGTTGGCGGCTGCGTACAGGGCATACAGTCCCTTCGCAAAGCCGTAGTCCCATTCGGTGTCGAACCAGTTGTGCATCTTGGCGCCGGCCAGCATCACATCGCCGGCAAAGGCCAGCCAGCCTTCCTTCCGCTTGAGCAGGTACGACATCCCACCCGGGCTGTTGCCGCGGGTGTCGAGGCACCAGAACTCGCGGCCGCGCCAGGTGAAGTCGTCCATCTTCTGGAAGGTGCGGTCCAGCGCGATCGGCTCGACCGGCGGGCGGACATAGCTCGCGCCATAGACGCTCATCGCGTCCCCCAGCGTCGGCTTCATCTTGCGGAACTCGGCGGGGTGCTCGAACAGCGCCCGCTCCGCGTCGGGCGCTGCCAGCTTCACGCCGGCAGAGACCTTGGCGGCATTCAGCCGCGGCGCCCCCTGGCATTGCTCGCGATGATGATGCGTGAAGAGCACCCACTCGACGTGGGCCACGCCGATCTCGCCCAGGTAATCGAGGACGCTGCCATTCCCCAGATCGATCAGCAGGGCCGCGTCGCCATCTTTCAGGACGTAGACGTTGGCAGTGTCAGTCCAGAGGTAAAGGTCGGGGAGGAGCTTTTCGAAGGGCATGGGCAAGCTCCAGTGAAAAAGTAGGGATGACGGTGCCCACCCCTTTCAAGCTGTCAACTTCGACCTTAAGATATGACTTTTCCTGGTGGACGTCGTATTTTTCTCGCACAAGTTACTTGTCGAACACCTTGGCTTTCACTTCCATCCCTTTGTGTACCGCCAGATAGCACCGCAGCAGGTAACCGCAGCTTCGCAGGTTCTCGGCATTGGCCGGGCCGCCGGCCTTCTCGTTGCTCAAGTGGACTCCGTCGCTGCTTAGATAGGCCTGTTCCATCTGCTCGCCGGCTCGGGCTTTCATTTCGGCGTTGAGATCGATCAGCGGCAACTGCTTCTTTTTGGCCAAATCCCGCAGCGCCGCATTGTAAGCATCGACTTCTTTGGCTTTGCCTTTGTAGGGAGGAAGCGTCGACAGGATCACGACCGTGCCGGCAGCTTCCAGCAGGTCGACCGCCTTCTCGACATCCGCGATGTACTGCGCCACGGGGCGGCCAGCCGAGATGTCGTTCGTACCGAGCATGTACAGGGCCATCTGCGGCTTATGCTTCTTCACGATGTCTGCCAGCGGCGGCAGGCCTCCCTTGCCGCCGGCCAGGTATTGATCGGCCCGCACGCCCGAGGCCGCCGTGTGGCTGCGCCCGTTGGGGACGTCGACGCTCGCCAGGTACCAGCCGTCGTTGTCGTTCCGCTTGCCTCCGTGACTCCAGGCGATGAAGGCTTTCTCGGCGGCCGTGTGTCCCTGACCGCCGCGAGCCCAGGCGGTGTTTTGATTGGCATAAGTGATTGAATCGCCCAGATGCAGAAAGACCCCCGGCGTGCCATTAAACTTGGCGGCCACTTTCTTGGCGGCCGGGGCGTAGTCGTAGCCTTCCGGCGCCAGGATCGGCTTAGCGTCCTGCGCGCGTGCTGGGGACGCCAGAGCGATAAGGAATGTGCCGGCCAGCACGAGGGCGAAGTAGCGTCGCATCGAGATAACTCCGGGCGTGAGCTGAAATGCGGGCGTTCAGGGGAGCATAATGGCCCCCCGAGAGGGGAGCAAGCTTTTCGGCGACGGGGTGCGCGCTGGTACTGAGTCCTGCGTTGAAACTCCGATCGCGGGAGTGTGCCATCAGGTCTCACCCAAGAATGCGGTTTTTCAGTCCCTGCTCGCTATCTTGGGGGGCTTTCATTCGGTATCGTAAGTTCCGCTTCCGCGACCGTGAGCGGCTCGGCAGGTTGGAGATCCGCGTTTGTTCACGGAGGATCGCTGGGAGCAGGGCAGGTTTCCCGCAATTTACCCCTCTTTTCTCGGGGAAAAACGCTTCCAAAGATTTTTTCGGGATTCCACGCAACGATTTCCCGCTCAGCACGAGAATGTGTATGTCGAACGAACTCGCCCTCCACTTGCACTCGATGCAAGTTTCGTGCTGACGGGGAACATTGCACATCCAATCCCCGTGGTGAGTTCGCGTGAATTTGTCGCGAAGCGATGAATGATGGTGAAATTCTGAAGTGACCCATTTTTGACAGCAACCCGCTCGGCTCGTTGGCCCGCGGTTTCAAGGCTCGCTGTCTATCTATCTCTGTAGGCAACTTTACAAAAGGGAGTTTTCTCATGGCTTTCGATGCATTTCTGAAGATTGATGGCGTCCCCGGTGAGTCGACGGATTCGAAGCACAAGGATTGGATCGAAATCCTGTCTTTCAGCACGGGTGTTTCGCAGCAGGGTAGCGGTTCGGCTTCGAGCGGCGGTGCTCGCTCGGCCGAGCGTGCCAACCTGCAGGACTTCTCGGTCGTGAAGACCCTGGACAAGGCCAGCCCCAAGCTCGCCCTGTTCTGCTGCAACGGCACGCACATCAAAGAGGTCACCGTCACCCTGAACCGGGCCACCGGCGACAAGCAGAAGTACATGGAGTACAAGCTGTCGGACGTGATCATCTCCAGCGCTCGTCCGGGCGGTTCGGCCCAGGGCGGAGAGAGCCTGCCCTTGGAAG